>BNJS01001857.1_pt1 | contig 115748 bp, 144 predicted proteins | sample 8540461 | NCBI WGS metagenome assembly BNJS01 (sample SAMD00202454, study PRJDB9452) | human saliva metagenome | isolation source: human saliva | place: Japan | reverse complement strand
GTTACTGCAGTTGCAGGTGCAGTATACGCATTCAAAAAGAAAGTAATCGAACCAGAAGAGCAAAAAGCAGCTTTCATCGAAGAAAACCGTAAAAAAGCAGCTCGTCGCCGCGTATCACGCTAATAAAAAAGAAGTTGGTAAGTCCAACTTCTTTTTTATGAAGTGAAATAGGGGTTCACTACACGTCAATAGATGTGAGAAGCCTTGATTTTAAGCGATTCTTGAAATTCTAAATTTCACTACATTGCAATATAAATCAACCGAATCACTACCTTTTTCACTACCTTTTTTGAAATAAGAATAATGATTCGGCTATATAAAAGAAGAGGAACTTTAGTGTGAAGCTCCTCTTTTTGTTATGTGTTCTTTTTCTCACAAATCGTATAACCTGGTTTGGAAAGTATGGGTTTCAGTTGGACTAAAAATAGCGTCATATCAAGGCTTTTCAGAACGATATCTACTGATTAATTTCATAAAATTTGAATCAACAATCTTTAAACGGGGGAATAGTTTAGGTCTGTAAAAATCAACCACAAATTTTATCATTTTCCAACTCAGGTTTATTATTTACTACAATAATCATGAGCTAAGTTGTAATCATGTTTATTCAAAATTATTCTCCTTTCCTTTTCTATAGTTTAGTCGGAACAATTGTGAGGTCACTATGATCGTTCACAAAACTATACATTGGTACTCCAAAACCTTCTTCAGACATATTTTTCATATATAGTTTTTTTACAAAAAAATTCTATCCATTCACTAGATGGTTCCACAGCATCATCTGTTTGAGGAGTAAACCACATTTGAGGAACAAGTTCCATTGTGTCTAAATCGAATATAATCCCAATCATCATATCATAGAAATCAAAGGAACCACAAAAAAAGCTCTCATACTCCCGCTAATTTTATCAATTCCAAGTTCAGGAGGTATTTCCGTCATCGTAATCATCATATGACCAGTTATTTCTCCATTCTCCTCTTCAAACTTTTCAAGTACTCCTTGCTCACGGAGGATATTCTCTATTTTGAAGAACATTTCTTTATCTGCTAACATTATATTATCTCCAGTAAGATTTATTAGTGGTTTATTGAGCAAAAATCTTACATAAAAATTACAAATAGGAGTTTAAAAAAATTTAAAGATTCTGCAAAAAAACTATTTTAGCTCTGGTCTTATCATCACCCTCAAATACGATTATTGTTTCAAAATTAGTACTAATTATCTGATGTTTCAATGACCACAAAACAAAGTACAGCGAATCACTTCCTTTAGTCAAACATATAACTGAACAACATTGTTTATCTTCCTGCACTTTCATATTTTTTCAATCCTTTTCTAAAAATTGTACGACTGATAATAATCAAAAAAACTGTAAAAACTATTTGATAGAAAAATAGGTTCAATGTATCTTTCCCTAAAAATATTAATACTGCAGGATTGGCAATTAATAAATTGGGAACAAATAACATAGTGATCAATCTGTTAATACCTGTAAAAATATTATATGGATACTTAGAAATTCCAATATAATTCAAAAATACATCTACTTTTGAAAATTTAGTTGGGAACCAAAATGAACTAATCGTTATTAGAAACCAAATTGAATAATATATAATACAACCACACATTAAAGAAAGGATATAAAAATAATATTTTTAATGAATTTAAATGTACATTTAAATTTCCATAACTTATAAAAAAATGATCGCAAGACCAAAAAAAGTATTCACGAATTGAACTAAATTAAATGATCTAAAAAAATATAGAACAACTGAGTATCAAACGGCCTCAATAAAATTTGATCCAAGTTACCACTCAAAAATATCTGATTCTAAAAATTCCCATACTTCTAATTAACAATCCCATCATAACTCCATCCACAATAGTGTAGGAACCTACCAAAAAAATAAAAATTTGATAATAGTCCCAACCATTAAAATAGTCTATGTTTAAGAAAATCAATCTAAAAAATACAATAGGTAAACCAATCCACAGTATCGACGAAAATAGACCACAAAAGAAGTCAAAATGAAAATTCATATCAGATTTAAAAACCAAAATGAAGTAGCCTAAAAAATTACTTTTTATTCTAAACATTTTATCCTCCCACATTTGAGAAGTGCTCCACTCCTTTTCTCAATATGAATCTTGATATAATATAAAAAAATGATGCACCAAATCAATTGAATACAAATAATTCTCAAATAGTCTATTAATTTATATGTATCATTACTAAACATCTGAAGCGGTTCATATACTAAGTATTTAAAAAGGTAATACATCTAAAAACAGACGAAAAATTATTTGAAAAAAACTTAAAGGCAATAATATTCCTGATAAAAAAACTGAATTACTATTTCTTTAACAGTAAGGACAAAAAAATATATTTTCTAACCAAAAAGAAAGCATACCTACACAACATGATATTAAAAAACCATAGAACCATAGATAGAATAATTGCAATACTTCCTAAAATAAGAATTTCAATGGTTAATAACTCATTCTTGTAATAAACACTGGAGAATAAAAATGACAGGAATGATGATAAATAATAAATGAGCAATCCTATCTCCAAGCATTTTACAAAAAAATAATACTTATAAAAAAAGTAACAGGTTTTTATTAATATGCTAAAAAAATTTCCTGAATGAACATCGTCATTGATTTCCCAATCAACTGGATAAAAAAATAAAATATGAAAAAAATTATAGTCCCCAAATAGTATTGAACCATTGAGGTAAAAATCATATCCTGCTATATTTATCTGGTTACTCTGATATATATATGTCCATAAAAAAATACTGATATCATAATTTGTATACTTGCCTGTAACATTAACAATAGTACACTTGATTTATAGTTCAAAAATAGATCGAAATGATATCAGAATAATAGACATTTCTTTTTCAATTGTGCTCCTTTTTTTGTAAAAATAGTTTTTGTAAAAATAATTTCTTCTAAAGAAAGATTTGATATTTCAAAAATCTTCTATATCTACAAGCTTATTGATTGATTCTAATGTCTCAAAGACAAAAATCTCTAGGTATTTTTTTAGTATACATTCCGATTTTTGTTTGAGAAATGACTACTACTCCTTTAACAGAGCATAACTCTGGTACCAAATCTAATGTCATTTTTATCTTTAAATATTTAAAAATCAGAAAAATTTAGATAAAAATAACATCCATTGACTCCTGCAAAAATAATTTTTTTCCTTTGTCAATGACGATTAATTCGTCACAAACAGACGAAATATCATCCATATCATGACTCGTTAAAATAATAGTAGTATGACATTCTTCATTCATTTTCTTTAAAAATGTTCTGATATCTTTTTTAGACTGTATATCTAACCCTATAGTAGGCTCGTCTAAAAATAATATTTCCGGACTTGTTAAAGATGCCGCGATAAACTCCATTTTCATTTTTTGTCCAAGAGAGAGGGTCCGGACCTGCTGGTAAAGCTGATCTTTTACATTCAACAAATTGCTTAATTCCTGAATTCGTTCTTGTAAAATCGCCGGTTCTACCTCATATAAAGTACCAATCAATTGAAAATAATCCATAGCCGAAACATCTTGAAATAACTGTAATTTATTTCCTACTACTATTGAAATTTTTTTTCTAAAATTTATACTTCTTTTAAATGGAATTTCTCCATTCACTTCTAATTTTCCGGAACTAGGATAAAGAGTCCCAGTCAACATTTTAATCGTTGTGGATTTACCAGCTCCATTACTCCCAATAAAGCCAACTATACTCCCTCTCTTAATCGTAAAACTAATGTCTTGAACAGCTCGAATCGTTATTTGATTACGTTTCAGAAATCTCTTGATAAATGGGAGTCTTGAATCAAAATTATAAAAATTTTTAGATAAATTCTGAGCATTAATAACTATTTCACTCATATATCTCTCCTTTCGATAAAATATATTTACTTGTACTTTTTCCATACTTTACCAAAATGCTAAAGATTGAGCTAAAATCTTCGGGATGGGTAAAATAATATTTGAATACTTGTGTTTTAATTCCATTATCCAATAAAAAATTTAGTGTCAAGATATTTCTCAAGAGAATTTTGAGATGTTAAATATATAGCATGATCACTGTCATACCAAACTATATGATAGATACCATTATTAAGTACTCCAAATAATCTAATAGCTCCTTTAATTCTTAACGAATACAAACTTTCATGCTGTAGCAAATTCAAGTTTTCTGCTCTTTTTTGGGCATCTTTAATCATATCTTCAAATGGAATAAAATGATTATTTGTTCCCTTTTTTTCCCTCCACTTGCACTGTCAATTTCTTGCCAAGTCATGCTCTCAAAAGATTTCAAAGTTTTGAAAATTTCTTTTTCTATAAAATCTGTATTTAAGAGACTCCATTGATCATGGTCAAAATCAGCTAAATCAAAACTCCATACCGGCTTAGATTGTTTATAAGAGTCAGGATCATAGATTATCTGTGTTTTCTTCTCAAATTCAATATCCTCACCAATATTTGTTCTTTTCTTTTTACCCATTAGAAACTAATCCTGAATAATATTCTTGCATCAATTCTTTTGTAATAATTGCATCACTACGCTCGCCAAGCCCCAGCGATCCACGAGTTTCTACCCATGGACGTTCTTTGTGCGTCAGTTCACTTAGCCAAAACGCTTCCTTAGAACCATAGTCTGAAATTACAATATCTAAGGTCTCTTTTTCAGCAGATGAGAAATTATAATCAGTTTTACGCTCTTTAATTTTATCAGAATTTATCAGAAACTCTCCTCTATGGAATTCGTACAACTCTCTACACACTGGACCATTTGCCCATGCTTGAAAATCCTCATTAAATAACGGAACACCGTCCCATGCTAATGACCAGGCTTGAGCATAATAACATAGCTTTTGTAATTTCATAGTTGACATATCACCTTATTAAATAGCCAAATCAAACTTCAATTGCGGTTTCACAGGATCATAGTCAACCAACTCAAAATCCTCTGCTTTAATATCAAAGAAGTTTGTCTTGTCTGGTACATTCAAGACCAAACGTGGTTGGCAGTTTGACGGCTCACGACGAAGCAATTCCTCTGCTTGTTCAAATTGATTGTCATAGATATGGAGGTTGTTGATAAAGTAGAAGAACTTCCCAACCTTCCATCCAAAATGCTTGGCAATCATCATTTGAAGAGCTACGTACTGCATAGCATTAATGTGGTGAGCAACCAGCATGTCGTTAGAACGCTGGGTCAAAGTTGCATCCAAATAGATTTCCCCATCTACACGACGGACATCAAACATAGTTTGAAAAGCACAAGGAAGAAGGCCGTCTGTTTCCTCAAAAGCTTGATAATCCCAAAGTGAGATGATATTGCGACGATTCCAAGGATTGGCTTCCAGCTGTTTGAGGATTTTATTGATGATGTCGTGCTTCTTAACCACAGCCCCATAACGCTCCCCAATAGTACCTGTGTCTCCCACTTCCCAGTCATTCCAGTAGTGAACATTGTACTTGTCATTGAGAACTTCCAGACTATTAGACTGATCTTGGTAGATCCAGAGTACTTCCTTGATAGCTGATTTGATAGCAATGGGACGCAAGGTTGTGATTGGAAATTCACCCTTAGACAAATCATACTCCGCAAAAGCACCTGTGATGTACTTAGAGTTAGCAACTGTTCCATCCTTATACTTGGGACGAGCTTGTTCTGAAAAGACGCCTTCATTGAGAATTCGCTCAATATTTTCTTTAAAAATCTTATCTGCTTTTGTCATTTACCCTTACCTCAACTTTTATTCTTAACTAGTATAGCATAAAAAAAGAAAGGAGGAAAATCACTAGCTTTAAGTTAGTGTTTTTCTCCTTTTTACTTTTTATTGTAATACAAGGGATGCTGCTCCGATAACTCCGGCATCATTTCCTAGAGTTGCAAGAGCCAATTTAGTGGTTGTACGAACTTGTGGGAAGGTATTTTCATCATAAACCTTTTGCACGCCTTGAAGAAGGAATTCTCCCGCAGCTGACACACCACCACCAATAACGATTGTTGATGGATTTAAGATGGAACCAATATTGGCACATGCAATACCCAAGTAACGTGAGAAGTTACGGTAAACGATCAAAGCAAGGTCGTCCCCTTCTTTTGCCAAGTCAAAGACAGTTTTAGCTGTTACTTCTTCTCCGTCATCAATCAAGCGTTTTAAGGCTGCATCACCTTCATACTCATCTGCGTAACGACGAGTCAAGTTGACAATCCCTGTTGCTGAAGCTACTGTCTCAAGACAGCCCTTTTTACCACAAGTACATGCGATTGGTTGGTCAAAGTCAACAGTGATGTGCCCAAGCTCACCTGCTGCACCAGCAACACCGTGAAGCAATTTGCCTTCTGCGACAATACCGCCACCAACACCTGTACCAAGTGTCATAAAGACAACGTCTGGTTGGTTGTCACCAGCACCCATCCAACGCTCACCAAGAGCAGCTACGTTGGCATCATTGTCGATGAAGAATGGGATACCCAAGGCTTTTTCAATCTTTTCTTTGATTGGTTGAAGAGTTTTCCAGTTGAGGTTGTAAGCACCGATAACAGTTCCCTTTTCACGGTCAACCACACCTGGTGATCCCATTCCAATTCCTTGGAAGTCTGTCGCAGACAATCCAAGCAAATCCAAACGATGCTGAATAGACTCAATCATATCGTCTACAATATGACTTCCCTCATCCAAAATGTTGGTCTTGATAGACCATTTTTCTTGGATCTCTCCTGCTGTTGTCAAGATTGCAAATTTGATAGAAGTTCCACCAAGGTCAATCCCAATAATCTTTTGACTCATCATATTCTCCTTTTTCATTATGTAGTAATTGAAAATGCTTACAGTACTAGTATAACAAATTTCACTCATTTATGCAAAGGTTTGCATTGATTTTCTGTATTATTTCCTGAATTATGGTTTCCAGAGGCCTGAAGCATCTACGTAGTAGCGGCCTCCATCAACTCGCTCGTTTAGCCATTTTACCATCTGATTTCAAATAGTAATTTCCTTGCCATGCATTGCGAGCGTATGAACCATCTGATTTCAAGTAATACCAAGCTTCGTAAGAAGAGTCATAAACCCACTCACCTTGTGCCATTTTACCGTCTGATTTAAGGTAGTAAGCTCCTTGCCATGCATTCTTTGCATAAGAACCATCTGATTTCAAATAATACCAAGCTTGATAAGAAGCATCATAAATCCATTCGCTCTGGGCCATTTTTCCGTCTGATTTAAGGTAATAGCTTCCCTGACAAACATTTTTCACTGGATTTCCATTTCCATCAAAGTAATACCATGCACCATCCTGCTTAACCCAACCACTTGTTGTGGATGAAGTTGTATCAGTTTGAGTTGTAGGCGCTTGTTTTGCTTTGAAAGCACCCTTAGGAGCATTCTTCAATTCGCAAGCCACTCCATCATGATCGCGGTCTAACTTGGCAGAATAACCAGGTTCTCCCTCGTGAATATCCGAATATCCATTCGCCCAAGCTTCTTTACAGCTAGAAAAATGAATGTTTTCTTCTGCTAACACAGGTTGTGAAAACAAGGCTAAAACTGGCAAGGTAGCTAGACTCATTTTTAAAAATAGACGTTTGTTCATTTCTTTCTCCCGTAATTATGATATCGTTTTCAATATTATTTTATCAAACTTATTTCAGCAATTCAAGGAAACTCCTGATCTTTTCTACAAACTCCTTTGGTTTTGCCTCATTCAAGACATGAGGACCATCAGGGATGATTTGAAACTGCGAATTTGTTAACAATCTATGGAGAGCTTTCATAGAACTGAGATTTGGTTTATCTTTGCTACCACAAATTAGTAAGGTTGGATAAGAGCAATTCCCTGCTATAGCAGTTAAATCAAGTGTCTTCAATTCCTCAGAAACTCCAACCATAAGAGCTTTGTCTGCTCCCTGTTTTTCAAATACTCTTTTGGGAAGTAATTTAAATATCAGCAATTGAATATAAAATAGGATATTCCCTGCTAATTTTAGCGGGCATCCTGACAGAACCAAAGCTCGAAGATTTGGTAAATCGTAACTAGACAGTTCTAGTGCCAAGGCAGCCCCTAAGGATAAACCGATTAGGACAAAAGGTTCTGTCTCCTTTGATAAGTGCTGATAAATGCGCTCCTTGGCTTCTTGATAGCTAGCAATTCCGGAAGGAAATAAGTCAAGGGCTTCAGAGGGATAATCTGCAAGAAAATCCTGAACTTCTTTTCAAGACTCTGCTGACTGCCCTAACCCGTGTAAAAATATTAGTTTCATTTAGTTCTCCTCAAAGCTTATGCTCTTCGAAAATCTCTTCAAACCGTGTCAGCTTAGCCTTGCCGTATATATGTTACTGACTATCCACAACCTCAAAACAGTGTTTTGAGCAGCCTACGGCTAGCTTCCTAGTTTGCTCTTTGATTTTCATTGAGTATTAGTTCATACAAGCCTCTCACTGCATTACAGCCGTAAATAGCTTCTGCTTGGGCTAAATCTGCCAAGGTCAAGACTTTCTCTTCTACCTGTCCTGTTTCCAGCAAATGCTGACGGTAAATTCCTGGCAAGATTCCCAGTCGGATAGGCGGTGTGTAGAGTTTTCCAGCGATTTTCAGAACCAAATTTCCAATAGAGGTTTCAAGCAATTCTCCTCTTGCATTATGATAAATCTTCTCTTGTTCCCCTAGGCTCAAATGCGGTCTATGAGTTGTTTTAAAGTAGGTAAATGCTTGTTGCAAATTGACTTCCTGAAGGCAGAGTTGTGCCTGACAAAAGCTTGTACTGAGAGGTGTTAGTACTTGACGACTGAGTTTTATCTCGCCAGACTTGCTAAGGCTGATTCGTAAGCGGTAATCTTGATTAGCATCACAAGTCTGACACTCCTTCTCTATCTTTTGTTTCAAGTCTTCTGCATCAAAAGGAAAGGCAAAATATCGACTAGCTTTTCTCAGTCTTTCCAGATGTTGTTCTTCAAACAGCAATTTCTTCTGACTAATTTTTCCAGTTGTAATCAGTTGGAAACGAGCTTGTTTACGATAGAGAACAGCTGCCTTTTGATGAACCTCGCGGTATTCAGATTCCCAAGTGCTATCCCATGTAATGCCTCCGCCAACTCCATAGATGGCTTTCCCTTGATACAGTTGAATGGTCCGAATGGCGACATTAAAATCCGTCGTCCATTTGGAAGCAAGAGACCAATCGTTCCGCAGTAGACCCCACGCGGTTGTGGCTCCAAGTCCTTTATAATATCCATGGTCGCAATTTTAGGAGCTCCTGTGATGGATCCACATGGAAAGAGCGAGCGGAAGATTTCAACAAGGTCAACATCCTCTCGCAACTGACTCTTGATGGTCGAAGTCATCTGCCAAACAGTTGAATACTGTTCCACTTGGCACAGACGCTCCACATGCTCACTCCCCACCTCAGAAATACGGTTCATATCATTGCGCAAGAGGTCCACAATCATCATGTTTTCAGAGCGATTTTTGGGATCCTGTTCCAACCAACTAGCCTGCTCCAAGTCTTCTTGGTCAGTCACGCCACGCTGAGTCGTTCCCTTCATTGGTCGCGTTGTCAACTCACGGTCATTTCTGCTCAAAAAAGAGCTCTGGGCTCATGGAAATCACTGCCATCTCATCATGTTCAACATAGGCATTGTAGCCCGCCTCCTGCTCTACCACCATACGATTGTAGATGGCAAAAGGATTAGCACTTAAATCTTGCTTGAGTTGGACGGTGTAGTTGACCTGATAGGTGTCTCCCTGCCGCAAATGATGATGTATCTGTGCAATAGCCTTTTCATAGTCTGCTGCAGACGTTACTTCCTGCCAATTTGAAGGCAAATCAACCTCATCATAAATCAGAGGAATAGGGGATGTTTCTACCCTATCATGAACTGTAAAATATAGCAGGTACTCTTCCAGTAAAGGAGCTTTATGAACTGCTAATTTCTCCTCAAAAGCAGGTGCAGCCTCGTAGCTGACATAGCCCACCACATAATAGCCTTGCTCTTGGTAGCTTTCCACTTGTGCCAACAAGTCTGCCACTTCTGCTAAATCTCTGGTTTTTAACTCTTTAATAGGCTGGGTAAAGGTGTATCTCTCCCCCAAAGCCCTAAAATCAATCACTGTTTTTCTATGCATATCTTAAGTATAGCACAAAATAAGAGGCTATATAACATTTGTAGTGGGTAAATCTCCTATGAATATTATGGAGCCTATTTTGTTGTAGAAAAAAAGTCCCATAAAATCTATAATGAAAAGCGACAAAACAACTCATTAGAAAGAATCATATAGAACAATTACATTTTAGAACAAAACTACTTGATATCAAAGATCCTAACATCCAAATTATGGATATTGTTAATAAGGGATACACACAAGGAAATCATAGCTAAACTGGATTATGAGGCCTCATCTTGTCCTGATTGCGGAAGTCAAATGAAGAAATATGACTTTCAAAAAACGTCTGAGATTCCTTACCTTGAAACGACTGGCATGCCTACTAGAATTCTACTGAAAAAGCGTCGATTCAAGTGCTATCATTGCTCGAAAATGGCGTCCTCTCATCAAGAAGAATCACCAAATACTTCGTATCATCAACCAAAAGATTGCTCAGAAGCTGATTGAAAAGACTTCTATGACCGATATTGCTCATCAGCTTTCCATCTCAACCTCAACTGTTATTCGCAAGCTTAATGACTTTCACTTTAAGCATGATTTTTCTCGTCTACCAAAGATTATGTCCTAGGACGTTGAAATAGTCAGGGGAGTGACTGTTTCAATCGGGAAATGAAGATGAGTTTCATTGCGCAAGATTTTGATAATCTCAATATCATCACTGTTCTTGAAGGTAGACCACAAACTGTTATCCGAAATCACTTTCTTAAATATGATAGAGCCGTCCGATGTCGCGTCAAAATCATTACTATGGATATGTTTAGTCCTTACTATGCCTTGGCTAAACAGCTTCGCTTTCGAATTTCTAGGCTCAGGCTGAAACAGTCTCGCAGACTATTTCACTCCCGAATGCAAAAATCGTTCTGGATCGCTTTCACCCTTCCTTATTATATTTCTAAACTCAGGCTAAAACAGTCCACTGGACTGTTTTACTCCAACACTTAAGCCGTGCCATGAGTCGTGTGCGTGTCCAAATCATGAATTAGTTTCATCGAAAATCCCATGAATACAAGGCTATCAAGCGCTACTGGAAGCTCATTCAACAGGATAGTCGTAAACTCAGTGATAAGCGATTTTATCGCCCTACTTTTCGCATGCACTTGACCAATAAAGAAATCCTAGGCAAACTATTGAGCTATTCAGAAGACTTGAAAGACCACTATCAGCTCCTGCTTTTTCACTTTCAGAATAAAGAGCCTTACAAATTTTTCGGACTCATTGAGGACAATCTAAAGCAGGTTCATCCTCTTTTTCAGACTGTCTTTAAGATATTTCTCAAAGACAAAGAAAAGACTATCAACGCCCTTCAATTACCCTATTCCAACGCAAAATTGGAAGAGATCAATAATCTCATCAAACTTATCTAGCGTAATGCCTTTGGTTTTCGGAACTTTGAAAACTTCAAAAAACGGATTTTTATCGCTCTGAACATCAAAAAAGAAAGGACGAAATTTGTCCTTTCTCGAGATTAGCTTTTTTTCAACCCACTACCGTTGACAAAGAACCTCTCTTTCTTACTTGTTTTAGATGATTGTAGCATAGTTCTATCCTTAAGACAAGCATCAAAAAACTAGTACATCATTAAATGCACTAGTTTTTGATTAGAAAGTTGATTTCCTTACTACTTTACAGAGCTGATTAATCTTCTTTCTTTTTGCGAGCCACAAGCCCGAATCCACTCAAGACACCTAGCAAGCCTAGAGCAGCAAGGCTTGCATTGTCCTCAGTACCAGTGTTTGGCAATTGAGGAGCCGTCTTAACTGTTTCTTCGACTACAGGAGCTGGTTTAACAGGAGTTTCTGGAACTTCTGGTTTCTCTGGTTCTGGAGTTGGCTTTGGATCTGGGGTTGGTTCTGGATCCGGAGTTGGCTCTGGATCTGGAGTTGGTTCTGGATCCGGAGTTGGCTCTGGATCTGGAGTTGGCTCTGGATCTGGGGTCTTAACTTTTTCGTAGACATGTTCTGTGTCGCCGTTTGGAAGCTTCTTAGTCTCTACGAAGCGGTAGCCTGGAATGTCTTTCTTAGGTTGTTCGCCATCTTCACTTGGATTTCCTGGAATTTCGTTTCCTTCTTTATCCTTGAATGATGTCTTAACTTTTTCGTAGACGTGCTCTGTATCTCCATTTGGAAGTTTCTTAGTCTCTACGAAGCGGTAACCTGGAATGTCTTTCTTAGGTTGTTCACCGTCTTCTGTTGGATTTCCTGGAATCTCGTTTCCTTCTTTATCCTTAAATGATGTCTTAACTTTTTCGTAGACGTGCTCTGTATCTCCATTTGGAAGTTTCTTAGTCTCTACGAAGCGGTAACCTGGGATGTCTTTCTTAGGTTGTTCGCCATCTTCTGTTGGATTTCCTGGAATCTCGTTTCCTTCTTTATCCTTGAAGAATGTCTTAACTTTTTCGTAGACATGTTCTGTGTCGCCGTTTGGAAGTTTCTTGGTATCTACGAAGCGGTATCCTGGAATATCTTTCTTAGGTTGTTCACCGTCTTCACTTGGATTTCCTGAAATCTCGTTTCCTTCTTTATCCTTGAATGATGTCTTAACTTTCTCATAAACGTGTTCTACATCGCCGTTTGGAAGTTTCTTAGTCTCTACGAAGCGGTATCCTGGAATGTCATTCTTAGGTTGTTCGCCATCTTGACTTGGATTTCCTGGAATCTCGTTTCCTTCTTTATCCTTGAAGAATGTCTTAATTTTTTCGTAGACATGCTCTGTATCTCCATTTGGAAGTTTCTTAGTTTCAACGAAGCGGTATCCTGGAATGTCTTTCTTAGGTTGTTCACCATCTTCTGTTGGATAACCTGGAATTGCTTTACCTTCTTTATCTACAAATGTAGTAACCGGTGTTACTGTTGGTGTGTATGTTGCAGAAGCTTTTGTTCCGTTCATATCTTCACGAACAACTGTAACTGATGGAGCTGTTCCTGTAAATTCAGGTTCTGGTTTGAAGGTAACTGTTCCGTCTGGTGCTACTGTGTATGTACCAACACCTGGAATAGTCTTAGTTGTTGAACCATCGTCAAATGTAGCTGGAACAGCATCATTCATTGGAACACGGCTATCGCCTTCCTTGAATGTTGGTTTACCAGACTGTTCTTGACCTTTAGGACCAATAGTTGTAGCTGGTTCACCTGTTGGTGTTACTGGTGTTACTGTTGGTGTGTACTTAGCTGTAACTGGTGTACCGTTCTTATCTACACGTTTGACAGTCACGCCTGTTCCTGTTCCTGTGAATGATTTTTCTGGTACGAATGTTACAGTTCCGTCTGGTGCTACTGTGTATGTTCCTTCACCTGGGATTACCTTAGTTGTTGAACCATCTTCAAATGTTGCAGGAACATCATCATCCATTGGTACACTTGGATCACCTTCTGTAAACTTAGGTTTACCTGTTTGTGTTTGACCTTGTATATCTGTTGATGGAACATCTTCAGCTGTTGGTGTTACTGGTGTTACTGTTGGTGTGTACTTAGCTGTAACTGGTATACCATTCTTATCCACACGTTTAACAGTTACACCTGTTCCGGTTCCTGTGAATGATTTTTCTGGTACAAATGTTACAGTTCCATCTGGTGCTACTGTGTATGTTCCTTCACATGGGATTACCTTAGTTGTTGAACCATCTTCAAATGTTGCAGGAACATCATCATCCATTGGTACACTTGGGTTACCTTCTGTAAACTTAGGTTTACCTGTTTGTGTTTGACCTTGTTTGTCAGTTGAAGTAACATCTTCACCTGTTGGTTTTACTGGAGTAATCTTAGGTGTGTAAGTTGTTTCTACTGTAGTACCGTTAGCATCTTTCGCTTGAACCTTAACTGAAACGACATCACCTGAATATGATTTATCAGTTGGTGTGAAGGTTACAACACCTGTTTCTTTATCAACTGTGAAGCTACCGATAACCTTGCCTTCTGGTGATTTAGCATCTACTGAAGTAGCTGGTTGACCATTTTCGTCAAGAAGAGTAATGGTATCCTTGTCGATTGGTGCAACTGGATCTCCTTCTGTGAAGGTCACTGTTCCAGTTTGAACCAAGCCTTGAGGTGCTTCTGATGAAGCTGGAGTTGCACTTGGAGTCACAGGGTTTACAGTCGGTGTGTACTTAGCCGTTGCTGGTGTACCATTCTTATCTACACGTTTAACAGTTACGCCTGTTCCGGTTCCTGTGAATGATTTTTCTGGTACGAATGTTACAGTTCCGTCTGGTGCTACTGTATATGTTCCTTCTCCTGGAATTACCTTAGTTGTTGAACCATCTTCGAAGGTTGCAGGCGTATCATCATCCATTGGCACACGGCTATTACCTTCAGTAAATTCAGGTTTACCTGTTTGGGTTTGGCCTTGTTTGTCCGTTGAAGTTGCAGGTTCAGCAGTTGGAGTTACTGGTGTCACTGTTGGTGTGTATGTCGCAGAAGCTTTTGTTCCGTTCTTATCTTCACGGACAACTGTCACTGCTGGTGCAGTTCCGACGAATGATTTTTCTGGAACGAATGTTACTGTACCATCTGCTGCAACCGTAAATGTACCAACGCCTTCAACAGTCTTAGTTGTTGAACCGTCGTCAAATGTTGCTGGTACATCTTCGTTGATTGGAACAGTCTTTTCAACGCCGTTAACTTCAACTGTACCGCCCTTGAATTCAGGTTTACCTGTTTGTGTAGCACCTTGAATATCTTTTGTTTCTGCTGGGGTTGCTGTTGGGGTTACTCCTACTACAGTTGGTGTGTATGTCGCAGAAGCTTTTGTTCCGTTCTTATCTTCACGGACAACTGTCACTGCTGGTGCAGTTCCTACAAAGGTTGGTTCTGGAACAAATGTTACTGTACCATCTGCTGCAACCGTAAATGTACCAACGCCTTCAACAGTCTTAGTTGTTGAACCGTTGTCAAATGTTGCTGGTACATCTTCGTTGATTGGAACAGTCTTTTCAACGCCGTTAACTTCAACTGTACCGCCCTTGAATTCAGGTTTACCTGTTTGTGTAGCACCTTGAATATCTTTTGTTTCTGCTGGAGTTGCAGTTGGTTTAACAGGAACAATCTCTGGAGTGTAGGTTGTACCTACAACGATACCGTTTGAACTTTCAGCCACAACTGTAACTGGAGTTACTTTACCAGTGTAAGATTTATCTGTTGGCGTGAAGGTTACAGTACCTGTTGCTGTATCAATTGAGAAGGTACCAATTGGTGTTACTCCATCCTCTGCATAAGCTGGGGTAGTAGTAACCTGATAACCATCAGCATCTAAGAGTATATAGCTATTATCTTTAATAGTAATTTCTTTATCTTCACCATTAACTTGTACAGTTGTACCTGCGAATGTTGGTGTTCCTGTTTGAATCGCACCTTGTACATCAATTGATGTTGCCGGATTCGCAGTTGGCTCTGCAGCTACTACAGTTGGAGTATAAGTCGCATCCGCTGTGATAGTAGATGTTTTTCCGTCTTCATTTGTAATGAGAGCAGTAGCTTGTACAGTTACTCCATTAGCAGTACCAACAAAGTCTTCTTCAGGTGTAAATGTTACAGCACCTGTTGTAGGATCAATTGTATAAGATCCCTCACCTTCTACTGTCACAGTAGTTTCATCCGTAGGTTTACCAGTTGCAGGATCCACTAACTTCTTACTTGTGATTTTAGCTGTCTTATCATTACTCAAATCAAATGTTGGAGTTTGAGTTTGTGGGACATTTTGAATATCTCCAGAAACTTTATTTGTTGGAGTGATAGAAACCGGAGTTACTGTTGGGGTATATGTAGCAGAAGCTTTGTTTCCATTCACATCTTCGCGGACAACTGTTACTGCTGGTGCAGTTCCTACAAAGTTTGGTTCTGGAACGAATGTTACTGTACCATCTGCTGCAACCGTAAATTTACCAACACCTTCTACTGTTTTAGTTGTTGAACCATCGTCGAATGTTGCTGGAACATCTTCGTTGATTGGTACAGTTTTCTCAACGCCGTTAACTTCAACTGTACCACCCTTGAATTCAGGTTTACCTGTTTGTGTGGCACCTTGGATGTCTGTTGTTTCTGCTGGGGTTGCTGTTGGGGTTACTCCTACAACTGTTGGTGTGTATGACGCAGAAGCTTTTATTCCATTCTTATCTTCGCGGACGACTGTCACTGCTGGTGCAGTTCCTACAAAGTTTGATTCTGGAACGAATGTTACTGTACCATCTGCTGCAACTGTAAATGTACCAACTCCCTCAACTGTCTTAGTTGTTGAACCGTCGTCAAATGTTGCTGGAACATCTTCGTTGATTTCAACAGTCTTTTCAACACCGTTAACTTCAACTGTACCACCCTTGAATTCAGGTTTGCCTGTTTGTGTGGCACCTTGGATGTCTGTTGTTTCTGCTGGGGTTGCAGTTGGGGTTACTCCTACTACAGTTGGTGTGTACTTAGCTGTAGCAGTCTTAACGTACTCTTCTTGAATCTTACCGTCTTTATTTCGACCAACTGGCGCTGACAATGTAACTTCCACACCTTTGGCTGTACCAGTAAAGATTGGTTCTGGAGTGAAGGTTACTTCACCAGTTGTAGGATTGATGGTGTAAGTCCCTTCTCCAGCTACGGTTACAGATTTCTCATCAGTAGTACGACCTGTTGCTGGGTCTACCAACTTAGCAGGATAGTCCGCGCTTGGAGCAATAGCAATCTTATCACCAGCTGAGTTAGAAGCCGTTGTATTAAAGGTAGGTGTTTCTTTTTGAGTTGCACCTTGAATATCTTTAGAAGTCTTGTCAACCCCTTCAATGTCAATCGGTGTTACAGTTGGAACATATTGACCATCCATAGTATTTAATTGGCCATTCACATTAGGTTCGCTGTCTGGGAATTTTGTTGACCAACCAGTATCATAGCCATTATTATCTGAACGACGGATAGAGATACCATCAGCAGTTCCTAGGAAGTTATCCTCAGGAATAAACTCAACATCTACATCTTTACCCTTAGCAGTAATCTTGTATTTACCTTGTCCTTGAACGACGTAGTAACCGTCTGCGTCAAGGGTTGCGCGGTTGCCATCTTTGTCAACGATGTATGGTTCTACAGTTTCATCAATCACAGCATTAGAATCACGTTCAAACTTGTGTTCTCCACGTGCTGTAAAGGCAACAGTTGCTGATTGTTTCGTACCTTGAGGGCCACTTGTTTCCTTAAATTCTCCTTTTGGTGGGTGGGTGATTTGAGTCTTGAAGTCTTCTACTTCACCTGAGAAGGCCATGCCAGTTGGGCTTTCGATCTCGTTCGCTTTCTTAGCGATACGAACACGAGCACCTAACTCTTTAACGCTTGGATCGACGTAAGTCTTGCTGTTTGCAAAGGTCAACTCAACAGTACCATCTTGTGTGATTGTAGCGAGATTTGAGCGTTCATCTTCATCGAATTTACCATTTTGGTTAAAGTCTACCCAACCATAGATATGTGCTTCTGAAGCTCCATCCGTATGAGCTTGAACTGACATCTTGTAGTTGCCTGGTTTGGTACGGTCCATTTGGATCATCTCATTGGTTGTCCCTTTGAGTTCCTCTGGAAGCAATTGGTTAATTCCTTCATCGGCCGTAGTTGAGTTATCATCACCGAACCAGTCTTGAGTAGTGTTTTCATCCATATCTGGGCTCACATTACCAATATACGGTTGATTTACTTTAGCTCCAGTGACACCGTCTACAGTTGCAATGGTATGCATAGCCTTACCATATGACTCAGGAGCGTCCCTTCATCAATTGGGAAGAATCCTAGCATAGCAGACTGTTTACCACCTGAAGCGATGTAAAGTCCCACTTCAGAGGCACCACGTGTCATCACAATTGGAACAGTATAATTACCTGAAGAAAAGTTTGGTCCAAAGATACCGGTTCCTAGACCACCCGTCACTTTGTCAGGATTTTCCGAAATATTTCCAGCTACTGGTTTCTTTTTCTGGCCCAACTTCAGTAGATCTACGAATTTGACCAAGGTTTTGACCATAATTATGTTTAGGTGTAGGTCCCAAAAGATTCTCAGCATCTTGTGGTTCATAAGTTACAGAGGTGGATGGTCTGGTAAACTTTTTCCATTCTCCAATATGCTTCCAACCTTCTCCGTTGGTAGTGAACATAACAAATTCACCAGGCATAGCAGACTCCCCATCAGCCATAACAATAGCTGGCTTAACTTTCTTTCCACGGAAGGTTGCAGAGATTTCAAACTGAACTCCAATATTCCCACCATTATATGCAGAACCCATGGTAGTCTTCTTGGCTTTCGTATCAATGTTTTCAAATTTAATTTCAGTCCAACGGTTTTGAGCATCAGCGATAACGTCGGCTTCTTTGCCATCATTAAAATTTTTCCTAGCAATTGGTGAAGTAACACCATTTACATAGCCATTTTTTGCATTTGGATCATAGGTCGCTTTTTCGGCTTCTGTAGCCCCTTGATCTTCCATCCGTTTTTTATAGATTTCAGTCGCTTGGAATGGTTTCAAAGATTTGACTCTTACAGTAACTACATAGCCAGGCATGATTTCCTTGGTATAGGTAGCCCCAACTTGAAGAGCCAAGCTCTCTGTTAGCTCATTTGGTTTAGTTTCATTTTTTGCGACCTGGATTATTTTTGCTCCTGTCCAGTTGGCTACATCTCCAAAGTCCAACCAAGAAATTTGGCTAGTCAAAGATTTGGCATCAAGATCTGTTGTAAAACCAGGTTTTTCAACTTTTGGAGTTGAAGTTGCGTCTTCAACGTCTGCACCAATTCCAGTAGCTGTTGCAGTATCTGCACGGAAGGCAGTATTCTTATCAATCTCTTTACCATTACGAGGGTCATTTTTACCTGTATTCGCAATTGAGTTTGTACCTTCAGCTGGTTTTGTGTTTTCTGCAAGTTTTCCAGTTGTTGCTTCTGTCTTATCAGCAGTTGCTACTTTTTCTTCAGCTACAACTTTTTCTTTATTTTTAAGTTTCGCATTAACTGTTGTTACAAGTGATTGGTAAGCTGCATCTAGTTCAGCTTGGCTTGTAGCAGAAGTAAGTGCATTTTTAGCATTAGCAAGAGCTAATTTAAGAATTTCAACACTCTCGTCTGTCTTGTTGCTGTATTTACCATTTGCTAAGTTTGCTTCAATTTCAGCAACATAAGCTGCTAATTTTTCGCTATTTAGCTCAGGTTTCACTTCAGTAGAAACTGCAGGAGCCGCTTCTGCTTGGTAAGTTACTTCTTTAGCAGTTTCTTTTTTAGCTGTTACTGCTTCAGTCGCAACAGGAGTTTCAGCCTTATCAACTTCTGTTTTAGCTGCAACTCCATCAGCTTGTTTTTCTTCAGTTACTTCATCAGCTCCGACACCTGTAGCAGTTCCGAGCATTACTAACGTTCCGAGTAAGACCGAGCAAACCCCTACATTTAACTTACGAATTGAAAATCGACTAATACGATCATTAAAGAGATCATTTTTCACTAATATTACCTCCAAATTGCATAAAATTTAGCTTAGTTTAGAATAAATATGTATTTAATATTTCGCAAACTAATCGCTGTTATATTCTACCATGCTAGCTCTTGAATACCAAGTATTTTTGCTCAATTTTTTAAAAATTTTGCTTTTTTTATAGTTCAACTTATTTGAGGTATCTTAAAAAAATTAACATATACTCAAGATATTTTTAACATACAAAAAAGAGGGAATTCCCCTCTTTTTGGGCTCTATACTATTTGTAGTGGGTAAATCCCCTATGGATATGATGGAGCCTATTTTGTTGTAGAAAAAAAGTCCCTTAAGATCTATAATGAAAAGCAACCAAACCATCATTAGAAAGAATCATATGGAACCATTACATTTTATCACAAAACTACTCGCTATTAAAGACTCTAATATCCAGATTCTAGATATCATAAATAGGGATACCCTCAAGGAAATCATCGCTAAACTGGATTACGAGGCCCCATCTTGTCCTGTTTGTGGAAATTTAATGAAGAAGTAAACGTCGAAAATTTCTTACCTTGAAACAACAGGTATGCCTACTAGAATTCTTCTGAAAAAGCGTCGTTTTAAGTGCTATCAGTGCTCAAAAATGGCAGTCGCTGAGACTTCCCTCGTCAAGAAAAATCACCAAATCCCTCGTATCATCCACCAAAATATTGCTCAAAAGTTGATTGAAAAGACTTCTATGACCGACATTGCCCATCAGCTGTCCATTTCAACTTCAACTGTTATTCGCAAGCTCAATGACTTCCACTTTAAACACGATTTTCTCGTCTTCGTGAGATTATGTCTTGGGACGTTGAAACAGTCAGGGGAGTGACTCTTCCAATCGGAAGATATAGATGAGTTTCATTGCGCAAGATTTTGACAATCTCAATATCATCGCTGTTCTTGAGGGAAGAACACAAGCTGTCATCCAAAATCACTTTCTGTACAACAATAGAACTGTTAGCTGCCAGGTGAAAATCATTACTATGGATATGTTTAGCCCTTATTATGAATTGGCTAAGCAACTTCGCTTTCGAATTTCTAGGCTCAGGCTAAAACAGTCCACTGGACTGTTTTACTCCAACATCTAAGCCGTGCTATGAGTCGTGTCCGCGTCCAAATCATGAATCAGTTTCATCGAAAGTCTCATGAATACAAGGCTATCAAGCGATATTGGAAACTCATCCAACAGGATAGTCGGAAACTCAGCGATAAACGTTTTTATCGCCCTACTTTTCGTATGCACTTAACCAACAAAGAAATCCTAGACAAGCTTTTGAGCTATTCCGAAGACTTGAAATACCACTATAATCTCTATCAACTCTTGCTTTTTCACTTTCAGAATAAAGAGCCTGAAAAATTTTTCGGACTCATTGAGGACAATCTGAAGCAGCTTCATCCTCTTTTTCAGACTGTATTTAAGACATTTCTCAAAGACAAAGAAAAAATCGTCAATGCCCTTCAGTTACCCTATTCCAACGCCAAACTAGAAGCGACCAATAATTTAATCAAACTTATCAAGCGTAATTCCTTTGGTTTTCGGAACTTTGAAAACTTCAAAAAACGGATTTTTATCGCTCTGAACATAAAAAAAGAAAGCACGAAATGTGTCCTTTCTCGAGCTCATACTCAATGAGAATAAAAAAGCGGATCAGCATTCGCTGAACCACTTTTTAATCTGGCACATACTCCAATATATCACCAGGTTGGCATCCTAGTTCTTTGCAGATGGCTTCTAGTGTTGAAACGTATAGCTTTGGCCTTACCTGTTTTCAATATCGAAAGATTTGCGGGAGTAATACCTACACGTTCTGCTAAATCTCCTGAACGCATTTTTTTCTTTGCTAATTCGACATCTAGATTAATAACAATCATAGAATAGTCTCCTTTCTCTATATTGTAAACTCATTTTCTTCTGCAATTTCGTTTGCTTTTTCAAGGACTTTACCAATTGTCCAAACAACGAGAGCAGTAACCATGAAAGTTATATTCAGAAATGAATAACCATTGAGTGTCAAAATACCATCTCCTAGAAATGAGGCAATAAAGAGAGAAAGAGAAATACGATTAGCAAGTTTGACATTATGACTTGTAAAAATCTGTTCATGAATAATATTTTGGAAGAACTGTCTAACACAGAATAGTACAAACAGAATGATAAAGCTATTGATAAAGGACAAAGCACTCACTAGTATTGAAGTATTCACCATATCAGGTTTTAAGGAAATAGTCCCAAGGTTAAATAGGCTAATCTCAGTTACATTGAAAATTGTTAAAAGGATGGATATAACTAAAGACACTCCCAAGATAAAAAGTAGGATATTAATAAAACCTAAAGCATATGGTAAGTAGGAATTTTTTTCTTAGACATTAATTTTCAAAACCTCGTTTCTAATCTCTACTATATTATACAATATTAGTAAGTTTTACGTGCATGTCTTATGCTACTTTATTTGAAAATTGATTCTTGATAGAAGCAAGAACTAAGCTAGCAATGAATAAGAAGGCTGCAATTGAGAAGTTAAAAATGATGTGGGCAGGATTCAAAATTAGTTCTGTAATACCTTGGATTGCTCCTACAAGTGTCATTAAAACTGCACCCTTTTTCAAGAATGAAATGGTTGTATTTTCAAAAAGATCGCTTTCTTTAAAGTCCTTAGCAAACTGTTTTAATTTGATAAGTCCATAAGTCAGAAGTGTATTACCAGCAACAAAGGTTAGAACAAAGGCATTAACCCCTCCCCACGCTTCGTAGCCTGACCTTGTTACCTCCCCACCTTCAGGCATTAACTGACTGATATCAAATTGACCAAGGAGAAGGACTAATGATGCGATACTAAAGAAACTGAGGGTAAAGATTCCGAAAATTAGAGCCTAGTATAACAAGTGATTTAGTAAAGTTTACGATTTTTAGTTGATGTAGTTTTTTTTCATGATGATTTCCTCTTTTATAAAATATTTTTTTAGTTTTAGCAACAAATGAGCTCTTTTTGTTACTACTCGAAAAACTTATTATTGTTTATCGATATATCTAGTATAGCATAATTTTTTTGAAATGCAACACTTTTTTTATCGTTTTTTTGATAATTTTTTTCTTTTATTTAAAAAAATATCTTTATTTAAGAGCAATTAAACTTCAAATATTAAAGTCAAGACTTCTAAAAAAATCAAATATGAATCTAAAACATTTTTGGTAAAATCTTTTTAAGAATATCACGTTTACTCTACATAATCCAACAAATAACCATAACCCTTTTCTTCCATTTGATCCTTAGGAATAAAACGGATGGATAGGCTATTGATACAATAGCGAAGCCCTCCCTTGTCCTGAGGTCCGTCTGTAAAGACATGTCCTAGATGGGAATCGCCAGTTCTACTTCTGACTTCTGTTCTGACCATATTGTATGACTTGTCTTCCTTATAAGTCGCAACATCTGGACTGATAGGCTGGGTAAAGCTTGGCCAACCACAGCCCGATTCAAATTTATCTTTCGAAGAAAAGAGGGGTTCGCCAGTCGCAACATCCACATAAATACCTGCTTCAAACTTATCCCAGTAACGATTTGAAAAGGCACGTTCTGTTTGACTATTTTGAGTCACTGCATACTCCTCTGGTGATAGGAGTTTTTTCAATTCATCGTCACTCGGTTTTGGATACTTACTAGAATCAATGACAGGATAGGCTGCTTGATTGACATTGATATGGCAATATCCATTTGGATTTTTCTGGAGATAATCTTGGTGATAGTCCTCAGCCACGATAAAATTTTTTAAAGCTTCCTTTTCAACCGCTAGAGGCTGGTCGTACTTTTGAGCAACTTGATCAAAAACTTGATTGATGACTTCTAGGTCTTGCTCGTCCTTATAGTAGACACCAGTCCGATACTGAGTCCCCACATCATTTCCTTGCTTATTCTTACTGATTGGATTGATAATACGGAAATAATGGAGCAAGATTTCTTTTAAGGAGATTTGATTGGCGTCATAGGTCACATGAACAGTCTCAGCATGGCCTGTTTGGCCGATCAATTCATACTGGGTTGTTTCTCCTCTACCATTAGCATAACCAGAAACAGCATCTGTCACACCTGCTACTCGTGAAAATACTCTTCGACACCCCAGAAACAGCCTCCAGCTAGATATATTTCATGCAGGTCAGCATCTTTAGCTGGCTTCGTTTTTTTCTTAACACCTTGACCTTGGCTAACAGCTGCCTTCTCAATTTGAGAGGTATCAGTGTTGATCGAGTTTCTTTTTTCCAAAAGAAACAAAGCTCCTATGGTGATGAAAATGATAACTCCAATTAAGAATACTGTTTTTAATTTATCATTCATAACCTCTAATCTATACTTTCCAAACTCTCTAAAATACTTGCCTTATCCATAAAGCCTGGTTGAGTCTTCACCAATTTTCCTTCTTTATCAATAAAGGCCTGAGTCGGATAAGAACGAACTCCGTAACTCGCTAAGAGTTTTCCTGAAGGATCTAGAAGTACAGGGAGGTTTTTATAATCTAAACCCTGATACCATTTTTGGAAGGCTTCTTCTGCTTGCTCTCCTTTTTGACCAGGAGAAACAACTGTCAAGATTACAAAGTCATCGCCAGCTTCTTTTGCAAGTTCATCGGTATCAGGTAAACTAGCTAGACAGACAGAACACCAAGAAGCCCAAAATTTTAGATAGACCTTTTTGCCTTTATAATCTGATAGGCGATAGGTTTTCCCATCAACTCCCGTAAGCTCAAAATCTGGAACTTTTTCTCCTTTTTTTGCAGTTTGAGAGCTAACTTGTGCATTTTTGTCTCCATTTTGTTTATCAGCCTCGCCCGTCGTCTGATTTTTACAAGACGATAAACAAACCAGACTAGTGCAGACCAATACATATGCTTGCCATTTTTTTATCTTTATCATTTTAATCACCTTTCTCTTTCATCATATGAATATAGATATTGTATTATAGCTCTATTATATACCTATCACCCTAAAAATACTTGAAATCTGTTTTGGAAATAAGGCATCTTTTGGGACACAAAAAACTCCCACCTGCTGAACAGGTGAGAGCCAATTGATTATTTAAAGATAGAAGTTTTAAAGCTATCTGTTTGTTGAAGAAGTTTCTTAAAGAGTTTTTCTTTAAGTGATACGGTGTTGTCAAATTTGACAGATCCGTTACTTAGAGTAGTCTTATCTTTATCAACCGCTTCAGCAAATGCACGTTTCAAGTCTTCATAACTATTGTATGTTTTACCATCAATTTCAATAGATTGAATTCCTTTTTTGGCACTTGTTACAACTTCATTGAAGTAATCTTTCTTCCATTCTTCAAGATTCTTGAATTTTCCTTCAGAAATCTTGCTAATGATGAAGTCATCACCTAGAGTATCTTTACCAGCTTTTTTAGATTCAGCTTTTAGCATGTTAGAAGCATAATTTAGGAAACCTTTTTCGTATCCAAAGTAACCCCACATACGGAAGGTGTTATGTTTGAATGACATTGCTCCTGGAGCCCCTTCACTTGTGTTACCTCCGTAGATACCTGCAGTGATAGGCACAGTTACATAAGCAGAATCAAAGTCAGTTGGATTGTAAACTCTGTTGCCCGGACCACGGTTGGTCATGAAGTTATTCGTAACTAAGTCATCAACTGTACGCAAAGGAATAGTCTTTTCATCATCACTTAAAGGTCGAACCTTATCGAATTGATTCTTGGTGTTATTTCCTCGGTATTGCTTATCAACCTTCTTGAACCAAGCGTTGTTTAAATCTTGATTTGCTTTATCGAGGACAGCCTCTCCTTCAAGGTAATCCAGAAGCATGAGCGTATCATTGAAACCTTTCATGTAATGATCGATTTCAGCACGAGAAGTGAGGTCATTTGGATTTGTGTTGTACCATTGATTTCCGTCGTTTGGACGTTCGTATGCCATGTTCAACCCTAGTGCTTTAAAGTCACCGTTTGGACTTGTTTCAGCAGGTGATTGTAACATACCTTGTGCAAATGCCTCTAAGTCAGTACCTTCACGGTGTCTTGAACCACCTAAGTAAACCATACGGTCATTTACGTGAGTCGTTTCGTGAGTGAAGGCTGAGATACCGAAGTCACTAATCATATCAGTAACCATGAAGAATACAGAGTCATCTTTATAAGGATTACCGTAAATACGAGCGACAGCTCCCATGCGCCAGTCAGTTGCGTGATAACGATCTGTTGGTCCGTATAATTCACGGATTGGTGCAACATCTTCACCACTAGCAGTGTGACCATAACGGTCTGTGCTTATACCTTTATAGTTTTGGTTATCTAGTACTGGTGTAGGTACCATGTTGTTGCTCTTAAGTAGTTGATTACGAACTTTATCTAATGATAGACGAGACCAGAAGTCTAGGTAATTTTGTTGACCTTTAGCGACTTTATCGATTTCAGCTTTGAATTCTTCGCGTTCTGCTGCAGTATTCTTACCATATTTTTCAAATGAACTGTATGCCATAGTGTTATATGTTGAAATTAAGAACATGTGTGCATCTTTCAAGTTCAAGAGTGGCAAGATCATCTTACCGTGCATATCATTGTTTAAGCCTTCATAGGCTCTGTGTTTCTTATCAGCAAACTCAGGAGTTGTTGTTGCTGGTTCAACGATATAAACATTGTCTTTGGTTGCTTTGATAAACCAATCGTTCAAGTTTGTATCACTTGTAAAGAGTTCCATGTTGTATTGCAAGAAGTCATTGAGATTTCCAGAACGAGTATGCTTGGCAACTACTTCACGGAAGGCATCGTGTGTACGACTACCTTTGACATAGTCTTCTTTTGAACCGATTTCAATCAAACGGTCTAATACATTGACGTTCTTACCATAGAAGTCTGGTTTGAACAACATGAGTTGCTTGATATTGAAATTATCAAACTTAACTCCGTAGTAACGATTGAGGTAAGACAAACCAAGGAGAATAGCCGCTTTCTTATCATCAACTTTCTTGATAAGGGCACGTTTAGCAGCTTCATCTGTGTTTAGTTGATGATCTTCATTTTCAAGCAACTGTTTCACAAATTTAGCCAGATTATCCTTGACTTCTTTGAAGGTTTCTTCGAGGTAAAGGTTCTTAATCGCATTTACTTTGTTAGGACCAGTTCTACCTAAGTGTGTGTAGATAGGATCTGATTGCAATTCGACTGGGCTTAATTTTTCAACGATAGCATTGATAAGATCACTACGGTCTTTGTCAACGATATTAGGTGTATAAACAACTTCTCCAAGTTCAGCAATGCTGTACTCTTTCACTTGTTTGACCTTAGATTCTTTCAGCGAAACAGTAAAGATGTCTTTGGTCTTATCCCCATAATGAACCATAATATGGTCAGCATCAGCCAATTCTGTCACAAAGGCATTACCTTTCATGGCAGTTACAGACAATACTTCTTTAGTCAAGAGAGGACTTCCTGCAGCTAATTTATTACCTTGGTCTACAATCCACTCTTTATTATAGAAAGGTTGAAGTTTTGCGATATTACGGTAAGCTAGCTCACGAGTCGCATCATAACTATCAATTGCTTTGTACTGTTCGTCTTTGTTTAGACTATTATTAAGCTTGTCTTCAATAGGTTTGCTGCTGGTAAATTTATCAGCAGTGATACCCATTGCTTCAATTTTCTTCTCGGCTTCAGCCAGTGAGATACTTGGAATTTTACGTGAATTGTTAAAGGATTTTTACCTTCACTCACGTCATCAACACTATAATTACGTTTGGTTCTTGAATATGTGAAGTAGTCGTCAGCATCAATATAGGAGTGACCAAACACCACCTCACCCGTTTTGACTTTCATCATAGTGATGTTGTCTTCAATAGCACCTAAGGCCCAGTTGGTTCCTAGCAATCCACCAGACTGAACAGCTTCTTTCAGTTCAATAGAACCTTTAGCAACTGAATTTCTGAGAACACCTTCTCTACCTAGTGTATTGTTATCTCCACCATTTTGAGAAGAATAAACTAATCCTGCAGCTTTTGCTTTATTACCAGTAATTTCAGCATCAACGTAAGCTTTTTCTACGATACCTTTCCAGTTTTCACCTAGAACACCTGCTAAGTACCAACCTTTGTTTCCAGCAGCGTGAATTTTACCGATAAAGGCAACATTACTTACCTTACCACTACCATCAATTTTATTGATAATACCAGCTACATCGTTGCCCCCGATAACATTACCTGTTACTTTAACATTTTCGACAGTTGCATTATTTTTGATAACACTTGCGATTGGTGCTACTCGATCAAATCCAGGCAAGTCAATGTTGACATTTTCAAGCAAGAGATTCTTAACAGTACCACCTTCGATGTTACCAAACAATGGTCTCGTAATGTTATGGATGGCAAATTTATTACCTTCTGTACTTTCCAATGTTCCCTTGAAGGCATTGGTTACATAAGACTTGCCAGCTGCTTGCACGTTACTTGCATTCATACTGCTACCAAGCTTAAAGGTACCAGTAGGATTGTCCTGCATGGCTTTTACAAGATCACTGAAATCGTAATAAACATCACCTTCATGCGCTTTTGGCTTAGCAAAGTAATGGACATATTCCTCTGCAAACTGATTATCTGCATTGCGTTGGACTAGATCTGGTGCTTTAGCAGTGACTTTGAACAAGGCTTTACCATCAACTGTGACTTCTTCAATCTTATCAACAGCAAGTTTTGTCACCTTGTTATCATGAGTTGTCACTTTCAAGTAATAAGGTTTAACATCTGATGGTTTTGCTGACAAGAGACTATTATCAGTTTCTACACCTTGGTCATCAACACTGATAAGGCTTGTTTCCTTAATGTTTTTGACTTCGACTTTTTTGAGATCAAGTCGCAGTGGTTCTCCATTCAGAACTACTTCCTCATCACCTTCACCACGATCATAAACCATCTTAGTTTCAATCTTATAATCTTTGTAGTATTGCAAATCTGTCAGGCTAGCTGTCAAGTTGTCAAGTGAAACACTCAATGTTTTCACAATCTCATCACCTTTTTTCAGAGTTAGAGTGATAGATTTAATGGCCGCCTTGCTTGGATTTTCCAAGCTGTATTTAACATCTGAAGTACGTTTCAAATCCTTAGGTTCAACTGCAGTGATGGTCAATACTGGTTTTTCAAAGGTCTTAGTACCACGTTTCAAAATTCGGTCTTGAGGTGCTTCAATGATTTCCTCTGTAACTTTTGGAGCATCTTCTGCTTTAACTCCCTTGATGGTATTAAAGGTCTTGGTAAATTTTTTCTGACCTTCTTTACCTTCTTGAACTACAACTTCTAAGCCTTTTTTCAGTTGATCATCTTCTTCAACCTTTTCCTTAAATGGAATCTTTTCAAGACTTTCTTCTACAAGATTTCCTTCAATTGGTTTTGTCCCACGACTTACCTGTTGGTTTACAGGTTCCTTGCTCACTTCTGTGCTAGTTGAAAGAACTTGGTCAGTTTTAACACCTTCTATTGTTTTATAAGTTGTTTTAGTAACTTGACTTCCTTTCACCATTTCGTAGGACAGTTTCTTCGTCCGTGTACTTGGTTGGGTCCTCAGTAGTTTCAGTTTTGTAGTCTAAGTCTGTAGTTGATGTTTCAACAAGGGTTCCCTCAGTCACCTTATACTCAGGTAATTGATCTTGTACAAGTGCTTGACCTTCTTTACCAGATTCTTGTGTTCCTTTAACTGCGACTGTAGCTTCTGGCAATTCTGGCTGGGTTAGGGATTGACCTGCTTTGCCTTCTTCTTGAGTTCCTTTGACCTCTACCTTAGCTTCTGGCAATTCAGGTTGGGTTAGGGATTGACCTTCCTTACCTTCTTCTTGAGTTCCTTTAACTGCGACTGTAGCTTCTGGCAATTCTGGCTGGGTTAGGGATTGACCTTCCTTGCCTGCCTCTTGAGTTCCTTTAACTGCGACTGTAGCCTCTGGTAATTCAGCTTGCGTTAAGGATTGACCTTCTTTACCTACCTCTTGAGTTCCTTTTACTTCGATTGGAGCTTCTGGTAAAGTTGGTTGCGTCAGAGCTTGACCCTCTTTGCCTTCCTCTTGAGTGCCTTTAACTGCGACTGTAGCCTCTGGTAATTCTGGCTGGGTTAGGGATTGACCTTCTTTGCCTTCCTCTTGGGTTCCTTTAGCTACTTGATGAGTTGGTACTGGAGTTTGTTCCACAGGTTTTTCGGCAGCAGGTTTGGGAGTGACAGTCGGTGTTTCTTGAACTACTTCTGTTTTCTCGATTTCTTTTGAACTTTGCTTTTCTACTGGCAGCTGAGGCTTCTCAGCTGAAGCTGGTCTTGATGGATGGAGTTCTGCTTCCTTGAAGTAGCCAATGTATTCGTAGCCATCAATGTGGATAATCCCTTCAGCCAAGCCTTCATGGGTAGTGGCCGAAATAGTTTGGTTATAAGAAAGCAATTCTTTATTTTCAAATGCAAATGTCCCGTAAGGTACAAAAGTACTGGCTCCTAAAGAACCAATCAAGAGAACCCCTAGAACCTCTTTACGACCTTTTTTTGACACCAAAAAGACTGCTAGCGAGGCCGTTGCTAAACCAAGGCCTGCTAAGGCTAGTTCCTTACTTCCTGTGTAAGGAAGTTGTTGACTGGTAGTTGCCTTCTTGCGATAAACTACATAAATAATATCATCGTCTTGAAATTCTGTAGGAACCTCATGGTGAATCAGGGCTTTTTCAGATTCGGTCAATTCCTGCTCTGCTAAATAACGGTAATGAACGTTATGAGTACCACCAACTTCATTGGCATGCACCTTATCTACTGAAAGGGTACTAGCACCAAAAAGGAAGGCCCCGATGGCTACAGGACCTACCCCAACAGTTAGTTTACGAATCGAATATTTGGTGATTTTTTCTAGTTGTTGTTTTGTTTTTTTCATTCTCACGACTTTCTGATAGAATCTTGTGGATAATGCGCACGCGCACCTCCAATTAATTTTGGACGGCTAGCGAGTGCCGTTACGTGAGCATGACCAATCTCTCTCAAAAGAGGACGAATTGGAACCTGAACATGCTTGACATGCATACCAATTGCAGTGTCTCCGATATCCAATCCAGCATGAGCCTTTATAAATTCAACCTCAACCGGATCTTGCATAAACTTGAAGGCTGCCAACTGACCAGAACCTCCTGCATGGAGAGTAGGAAGGACGCTGACCATTTCCAAATCAAACTGCTCTGCAACCTGACGTTCAACAACGAGGGCCCGATTGACATGTTCACAACCTTGAACGGCTAGATAAATTCCTTTTTCCTCTAGGATATCTAGGATAGTCTTCACAATGATTTCCCCAATTTCTTGGCTGGATTCCTTGCCAATCTGACCACCTATTACTTCACTAGAAGAAAGGCCCAAAACAAAGATAGATCCTTGCTTCAAATTGGCCTTTTCTAATACATCTTTTACAATCTGACTTGTGTCTCTTTGAATGTCTTTTTCCTTCATACTTGATACCTCTTTTGTCATTATCTATCATATCGTTTTTTCTACGTTTTAGCAAGATAGACAGCCTAGAATGCTTGCCCAATTACGCATAAAACTCCCAGAATTGACTGGGAGTTAGCTAATTTCTATTCTATTTATGTATATTTCCACTTTCGTCCCTTTTTGGGGCGTAGAATCAATCTTCATCTGGTAATTGTCTCCAAAATGAAGTTTGAGCCTCTGTTCAACATTTTGAAGACCAACTCCTCCACGTTTGAGTTGACTTTGACTACTATCGCTAGCATCTTGGAAGCCAACTCCATCATCCTCAATACGGATGACCAATCCTGAATACTGTTTCTGGACAGAGACTCTAATATGCCCCTGACCTTCCTTCTCCTTGATGCCATGGTAAAGAGCATTCTCTACAAGGGGTTGTAGGACCAGCTTAGGCAAGACTAAATGATCAAAGGCAGGGTTTTCATCAATCTCATATTCCAGCTTATCTCCATAACGTTGTTTCTGGATAAAGAGGTACTGGCGAACATGATTGATTTCGTCAGACAGACAAATCAAGTCCTTGCCTTGATTGAGCGCCAAGCGGAAATAGGTAGCCAAGGACTTGGTCACCTGCACCACTCGCTGACTGTCCTGAAATTCAGCCATCCAGATAATGGTGTCCAGAGTGTTATAGAGGAAATGGGGATTAATCTGGCTCGATAGGGCTTGAAGTTGGTACTGACGGGTCGTTTCTTCCTGCCTGCGAATATCAGCCATCAGCTGATCAATCTGATCCAACATAGCATTGAACTGGTGAGTCACCTCTCTCTCAGTTCATAAGCACCCGCTTCCTTGGCACGAAGATTCTGATTACCAGAAGCAATTTCCAGCATGGTTTCTCTCAAGTCCTTCAAAGGAGCAATCCATCGCTTGAGACTGAACCACACCAAGCAAAGACAGGCAAAAAGTGATGTAACACTAGCCCCAAGCAAGGTCCACATGAGTTGACTCCGAACCTGGTCTAATTTCTCCAGTGAAGACACGCCAAGCACTGTCCAATCAGTTCCAGCAATCTTTTCTTGACTGACGTAGGATTGGTGGTCTGGAGTATAACCCTGCCCTGTCTCAATGTAGGGTTTCATGGACTCCATTTCGCTAGACGAACTATAAACTGTGTGTTTAGGATGGTAAACAAATTCATGGTTTTCATTGATGATAAAGGCAAAGCCCTGCTGACCCAACTGAAGTTGATTTAAATAGGCTTCCAGAGTTTCATAAGAAATATCCAAACGAAGCACGCCCAGATTAGCTCCCTTTGCATCAACAAGTTCTTGAGTGACAGAAATGACCCACTGACTATCTGATTTACGAGCTGGGATCAAAACTGGCATGGCTCCCTGATGAATAGCCTTTTGGTACCAATCCTCAGCCATCATATCAGAGGAAGTTTTCATCTGCACACTGTCATCTGTAGAAATAATCTGACCAGATTTGGTCACCAGCACAACAGTTTTCAAGTCCTGGTCTGCCTTCAAGATAGTCAAATAGATCTCGAATTCCCTTGACCTTGTCTTGACTGGGATTCTCAGCATAGGCTAGGACATCCGTCTGCTGGGTCAAACTGGTAGAGGTGGTTTCTAATTTTTTGATATAAGACTGGATAAAGTGGCTAGTCTGACTGATAGTCGTTTGGCTATTGCCCTCAATAGTAGCCTCAATGGCTGATGAACTAGATTGATAGTAGAAAGTCCCGACCAGAGCTAGGAGAATGAGAAAGACTAGAAAGATGGAAATAACCATTCTGACTAGGAGAGAAGAACGCTTCATCGGCCTTCTCCCTTCTTAAACTGACGAGGTGTCACACCCGCAATCTGTTTAAAACGTTGGGTAAAGTAATTCATATCTTCAAAGCCAACCTTTTCTGCTATCTCGTAAATCTTCAGATCCGTAGTTAAAAGCAAGAGCTTGGCTTGTTTGACACGTTCTCTCACCAGATAATCCTGAAAAGGTAGACCCAACTCTTTCTTAATCAAAGAACTCAGATAAGTCGGGCTAAAGCCCAAGTCACTGGCCAAAGACTTTAAACTAAACTGGCTATCGGCCAGATGGGACTGGATTTTCTGGGCCATATTTCCCTCAAACTTATCGGTCAATAAATCTTGTAACTGCTCTTCTTTCTCTTCCTTATCCAACTTTTGCTTGATTTTCCCCAACATTTCCTCAATATCCTGACGAGAAAAGGGCTTGAGCAGATAGTCATCCACACCGAGTTTGACAGCAGACAAGGCATAATCAAAATCATCGTAACCTGTTAAAAAGACCAAATGCACCTGAGGATAGGTTTCTCGAACCAGACTAGCCAACTGGATGCCATTTAGCTGAGGCATGTTGATATCGGTTAGAATGATATCTGGCACCTGCTTTTGAATCAAGTCCCAAGCCTGCCTTCCATTTTCAGCCTGACCGATGATTTCCATATCGTAGGCGGCTACATTGACCAGCTTAGTCAAGCCTTGTCTTACCAGATATTCATCTTCTACGATTAAGATTGTATAGGTCATGCTCTGCTCCTTTATCACTTACTAGTATCAGTATAGCAAAATTCTCCTCTAACTGCTTAGGAAAGCCCTCTTAATCAACATAATCTAGTAAATAAGCGTAGCCTTTTTCTTCCATTTGGTCTTTGGGAATAAATCGAATAGAGAGACTATTGATACAGTAGCGCAAGCCACCCTTGTCCTGAGGACCGTCCGTAAAGACATGGCCAAGGTGAGAATCCCCAACTCGGCTCCGCACTTCCATGCGCCTCATATTGTAGGACTTATCTTCCTTGTAGGTAGCAACATCAGGACTGATGGGCTGAGTAAAACTAGGCCAGCCACAACCAGACTCAAACTTGTCCTTTGATGAAAAGAGGGGTTCTCCAGTTGCCACATCCACATAGATACCGGATTCAAATTTATCCCAGTAGCGGTTTGAAAAAGCTCGTTCTGTTTGATTTTTCTGGGTAACTGCATACTCCTCAGGTGACAAGGTCTTTTTCAATTCCTCATCACTTGGTTTTGGATATTTGCTGGCATCAATGACGGGATAGGCCGCCTGATTGACATTGATATGGCAGTAGCCATTTGGATTTTTCTTGAGATAGTCTTGGTGGTAATCCTCAGCCACCACGAAATTCTGCAGATTTTCCTTTTCAACTGCTAGAGGTTGGTCGTATTTCTTAGCTACCTCATCAAAGACTTGGTTGATTATCTCCAAATCCTTGTCATCTGTGTAATAAACACCAGTACGGTACTGGGTTCCGACATCATTTCCTTGTTTATTTTTGCTGGTTGGATTGATAATGCGGAAGTAATGAAACAGGATTTCCTTGAAGGAAATTTGCTTAGCATCGTAAGTGACATGGACGGTTTCTGCATGCCCTGTTTGGTTAATCAATTCGTACTTGGTTGTTTCCCCTCTACCATTTGCATAGCCTGAAACGGCATCTGTCACCCCGGGAACGCGAGAAAAATACTCCTCAACTCCCCAGAAACAACCACCTGCTAGATAAATTTCATGCAAGTCTGCGTCTCTACTAACTTCTGTTTTTTTCACTGTTTTTCCTCCTTGGCTAACTGCCGCTTTCTCAATTTGCGAGCTATCTGTCTGCCCTGCATTTCGCATCAATAGAAAATAGAAACCGCTTATGGCTAGGAAAAAAATCCCTGCCAAGACAAACAATTTTACTTTATCATTCATGGTCTTTCCCTACCCCATTTCCTTCAATGTCTTTAAAATCATATCCTTATCCATAAAACCTGCTTGCGTTTTGACCAGCTTGCCTTCCTTGTCTATAAAAGCTTGAGTTGGATAAGAACGAACACCATAACTTTCCAAAAGTTTGCCTGACGGATCAACTAGAACTGGGAAATTTTTATAATCCAAGCCCTTGTACCAGTTCTTAAAGTCTGCTTCTGCTTGTTCTCCCTTGTGTCCAGGAGACACCACTGTCAAGACAACATAGTCATCACCAGCATCTTTAGCAATTTCATTCGTATCTGGAAGGCTGGCTAGACAGATAGAACACCAAGAAGCCCAAAATTTGAGATAGACTTTCTTGCCCTTGTAATCAGACAAGCGATAGGTCTTGCCATCTACTCCCATCAGTTCAAAATCAGCAACCGCCTGACCCTTGGTGGCAGTTTGCGCACTGACTTGTTCTGTTTTTGTTTGCTCCTTCATAGTAGAGTCATCTGACATATTTTTAGCCGAACAGGCTGCCAAGCAACAGATTGAGCCGACTCCAAGGAGACATGTTTGCCATTTTTTCATTTCTTTTTCCTCTCTATTCAAATAATGTAGTCAAAATGGAAGCATTTCCCAAAAGGACCAAAATTCCCATCACGATAATGAGGAACCCACCTACTTTTTTGAGGGTTCCGAGGTAGGGATGTAGTTTTCGGAAATGTTTCAAAACATAGCTGGAAGCAAGAGCTAGAACCAAAAATGGTAGTGCCAAACCCAGCGTATAGATTAACATGAGACCAGCTCCCTGCAAAGCACCTGAGCCACCTGAAGCCGCCAAGGCTAAAACAGAGCCCAGAACAGGTCCCACACATGGCGTCCAAGCAAAACTAAGGGTCAATCCCAGTAAAAATGCCTGACTATAGCCCTTACCCTTTTGCCCCTGTCTCTGTAATTGTAGCCTTCTTTCCTTGTAGAGTCCATTCAACTGCAAGACTTCCATCTGGTGCAAGCCTAAGAGAATGATAACCGCACCCGTCACATACTGAAACCAGGAAGCGTTTAATACCCCTCCAAGGAAGCCAGCCCCATATCCTAGCAAAATAAAGATAAAGGAAAGCCCCGATATAAAGGCCAAAGTTCGCAATAAACTGACAACTGAGATTGAAAATTTGTCACTAGAAGCCTGAGCACCATCTTTATCATCCAACAAGACCCCTGCATAGACCGGTAACAAGGGTAAGATACAAGGAGAAAAGAAGGAAAGAATTCCAGCAAGAAAAACACTGATAAAAAAGATAATCGTATCCATTGCCTTCCTCCATTCTTTGATTTGATAGGACTATTATAGCCCCAAAACTCCAGAAAAAACAGGGACAATGATAGGGAAAAATAGGAATTTAATCAGGTTATTTAGAAATCTGGCAAAAAAAAGCCAGACACAGTCTGACTTCGATGAAAGCAGAAAAGAAAATTCACTCCTCTTCTCTACTTATCTGATAATAAATAAGGTCCGCAAGATAACCTTTTCTCTCTACACCATTGGTAATAGTCTTTAGATAGGACATTCCAGCCTTCTCCATGACACGACCTGAAGCTGGGTTGAGACTGGCGTAACGAGCTCTGGTCTTTTGAAAACCTGCTTGAGTAAAAAAAATCCAAGACAGCTTTCAAGGCCTCCGTCATCATACCACAACCCCAATAGTTTTTTCCTAAAATATACCCAATTTCACAAGAAGAATCGTTCTCATCTATTGCAACGATGCTGATATCTCCTATCACTTGCTCTGAGTTTTCTTTGAGGCAAATGGCCCACTTGTAATAGTTGGGATTAGCATAGGAGGCAACCCAATTTCGAATCGAGTTCCGAGTCACCTCGACATCAGGATGGGGATCCCAAGTGACGTAGGTTAGATTCTCAGCAGTCGAAGCCCAATTCTGAAACATGGCTTCCGCATCACTCTCCACAAATCTTCTCAAGGTTAAACGTTCTGTCTGTAACATTTTCGTACCAATTGCTTTCATGATGCTGCCTCGCTTTCTGACATATGATTTCTGTCCAATATCCATTGAAACTTGTTTTGCCTCCTAATCTCAAGACAATAAGCTAAAAAGGTCCACTGGACCTTCTTCGCTTACTTGTTTCCATGCTCAGGGTAAAAAGCTAACTCAGCAACAGCTAGAAACTAGTTTTTCATCTAATTTCTTGACGCAGTCGCTGTCTGGTTTGAAATGCGCTTTACCAAGCTTTTTCAAACCTAGTCATCGTTGCGGGGGTGAGACAACGAAATCGAACTCTTCGAGTTACCGATTTCTGTCTCACTCCCAAAAGTCATCAAATACGGTGATTGGTAGATGGCGTTTGTGTTGGCCTTTGTGCCACCAGTTTTCGATAGTCGCTTGAGCTTCTGGGCTGATTGTTTTGCCTTCTAGGTAGGCGTCAATCTCTTCATAAGTGACTCCGAGGGCTACTTCATCAGCTAGGCCTGGTTTGTCTTCTTCTAGGTCTGCTGTTGGGATTTTTTCATAAAGGGCTGAGTCTGCACCAAGTTCCTTCAAGAGTTTTTTTCCTTGGCGTTTATTGAGGCGGTAAAGAGGGAGAATATCCGCACCACCGTCACCAAACTTGGTAAAGAAACCTGTGATATTTTCCGCAGCGTGGTCTGTCCCAATGACCGCTCCGCTATGGGCACCAGCAAGAGCATACTGAGCAATCATACGGCAACGAGCCTTGATATTCCCTTTATTAAAATCTGTCATAGGACTATCAGTAGCTTCTACTGCCACTGCCATAGCATCTACAGACTCTTTAATGTTCACTACTAAGCTCACATCTGGCTGGATAAAAGCAAGTGCTTTTTGAGCATCATCCTCATCAGCTTGAATGCCATAAGGCAGGCGAACAGCGATAAATTTATAAGAATCATCTCCGGTTTCAGCTCGCATTTCTTCCATAGCTAGTTGGGCAAGGCGACCAGCTAAAGTCGAGTCTTGACCACCAGAAATTCCTAATACAAAACTTTTAAGAAAGGGATGTTTCTTCAAATATCTTTTTAGAAAGTCAATTGAACGACGGATTTCTTCTTGAGAATCGATAACAGGTTTAACACCTAATTGCTGGATAATGGTCTCTTGCAAACTCATTCTTCTTCTCCTTCACCTAGAGCTGCCTTGCGCATCTTGTCAATCAAGTCCATCTTATCTTGCCAAATATCACGCGCCAAGTCCACTGGATAATGTTGTGGGTTCAGAACACGTTTGTATTCATCCCAAAGCTTATCAAACTCCTTGCGAGCATAGGCCTGAATCTCAGGCAGAGTTGGCAAGTCATAGACCAGTTTACCATCCTTAAAAATATCAACCAGGAGAGGAACAGCATCAAAATTACGAACCGTTTTCTTGATGTAAGTATAGGTTGGATGGAACATCTTGAGTTCAGTCATACTTGACACATCAACGCCGTCATAGGTAATATAATCACCTTCAGATTTTCCTTTTTCACGACTGGTAATGCGCCAAACTTGTTTCTTACCTGGAGTTGAAACTTTTTCAGCATTGCTAGAGAGTTTAATGGTGTTGTGCATCTGACCACTTTCATCTTCAATAGCAACAATTTTATAAACTGCACCAAGAGCAGGTTGGTCATAGGCAGTGATAAGTTTAGTACCCACACCCCATACGTCAATCTTAGCTTTTTGCATCTTGAGGTTAAGGATAGTATTTTCATCAAGGTCATTAGATGCATAGATCTTAGCATCTGTATATCCAGCCTCATCCAGTTGTTGACGGACTTTTTTAGAAATATAAGCGATATCTCCAGAGTCAATACGGACACCAAGGAAATTAATCTTGTCACCAAGTTCACGCGCAACCTGAATCGCTGCTGGAACACCGATACGAAGAGTATCATATGTGTCGACAAGAAAGACACAGTCACGGTGGGTTGATGCATAGGCTTTGAAAGCCTGATAGTCATTCCCATAGACCTGTACCAAGGAATGGGCATGAGTTCCTAAAACAGGGATGCCAAAGAGTTTCCCTGCACGGACATTACTCGTTCCATTAGCACCTCCAATAACAGCCGCACGTGTTCCCCAGATAGCCGCATCCATTTCTTGCGCACGACGTGTACCAAACTCCATCAAAGGCTCATCTTCGATGACTGAACGAATACGAGCAGCCTTGGTCGCAATCAAGGTTTGAAAATTAACGATATTTAAAAGAGCTGTTTCAACCAATTGGCACTGCGCCAAAGGTCCTTCTACTTGAACAATCGGTTCATTGGCAAATACCAAGTCTCCTTCCTGAGCAGAACGTACGGTCAACTCTAGCTTGAGATTACGCAGATATTCCAAAAAGTCTCCATGATAACCCAGTGACTCTAAATAGGCAATATCGCTATCAGAAAAGCGCAGATTTTCTAAGTAATTCACAATTCGTTCCAAACCTGCAAAAACAGCGTAGCCGTTTTTAAAAGGTTGTTGGCGGAAATAAACTTCAAAAACTGCTTTCTTGTTATGAATTCCTTGGTCGAAGTAAACCTGCATCATGTTAATCTGATACAAATCTGTGTGCAATGTTAAACTGTCATCTGGGTACATATACTCTCCTTCTTCCCTATTTGTAAAAAGATGAAAATGTTTCTTCTTTTCTCATAAATTAGTACTATTATAACACATTTTCCCGAGATAGATAAAAAGCTAACAAGCTATTCACCACTCTCCAGTTCATCCATGTCTTGCTCAAACTTTTTCTGAGCCCATTCGCCATAACTTTTAAGGCCGAGATTGCCGATAAAAAACCAAGGAAGGTAAATCAGATAAGTAATCACCCAAGCAGACAAGTATTTAACGTTCAAAGGATTGTGTTGGTAAATTTCTATGTTGAATTGATAATTTTGCAACATCAAGAGAGTCGTAATAGCGAGAGTTACCAGCAAACACCCTATAATTGTAAAATGAAAACGGCTATAGTAGTTCACACCCAAATCTCGAGCACGGCCGAAAAAGTAAGAAGTTCCAATAATGATAATGATGAGAATCATTCTCGGATTAAAAAGACTTGGTGCTAATACTGTAATCATATAAGATAAAAGCAAGAAAGCTATAGAGATATAGAAACTTTCAGCTCCTGCTTTATTCATCAGTTGTTCTTCTCTTTCATCCAATAATTGATAATAAAAAAATTTATTTTTCATCTTCTTCCTCCCAAAATAATTGATCCAGCGTTTTCCCTAAACACCTGCAAATGGATTGGCAAAGTGATAGCGAGGGATTGTACTTGCCAGCTTCTATCAAGCCGATAGTCTGCCTCGTAACACCCACAGCTTCCGCCAAATCGCCTTGTGTCATATCAAGCTCCACTCGAGCTAACTTTAATTTTAAATTCTTAGCCACTTGTTTCCTCCTTTAAAATTTTAAAAAGTTGCGCCTCTTTTTAACATTATTATATCATATATCTAACTTAATGCAATATATAAATGTCATTTTGTAATATTTTATTAACAAAAAACTCTCTGCCACAAAAAGATAGAGAGTTTTCTGCTTATTCAATTTTTTTCAAAACATCTACAGCATCGTAGGATTTCACATCTAATGTTGAATTGTCCTCAATATCGTCTATAAAGACACAATTTCTAGGTTCTAACTGGTCCTGATCGAAAAATCTCCTTAAACATTGCCCATATCCAATATTATATCCATCAATTTGGATAAAAATTAACACCATAAAAATAGACTTGTCCCCCATCTCAAATATGAGCTGGTTTTATTTTAATTTGAGAATGTTAGCAAATCTCTTAATAGAACTTGAAGTTGTTCCTTGATTGATAATACTCTTCGAAAATCTCTTCAAACCACGTCAGCTTCGCCTTACCGTACTCAAGTACAGCTTGCGGCTAGCTTTCTAGTTTGCTTTTTGATTTTCATTGAGTATAAACACTCTAAATTTCTATATTTACATTTACCAAAATCTTTATCTCCAGATAACCTCGGAGGAATAATGGATTTGCTCTGTCTCGTCTGTCAAAGCTTTTTGAAAGAGCATTTGTCCTAGTTGGTATGCCTTGTGGTCGATGGTTATTATTTCTAAGAAATGACTTGTCAATTGATTTTCCTGACCAATGAGGAGAGGATAGTTTTTTTTGAGATCGGTATAGGCTTGTTTGACTCCAGCTGCAACGTCGTCGCTAGTAGCTAGAACCGCTTGTATTTTAGAATTATTTGCTAAGATTTTACCTATCTCATAACCGTCATGATAGTTATTAATGTTACCAAAAGTTACAGTTGTCCTGTCTCCATAGATTGCTTGACAGGCTTTAATAGCTTCCTGATAGGTAGCAGAAGTTTTGTTATTTCTAGAAAAAAGGAGTGCTATTTCATAAAAATTTCTATCCTTTAGGTATTGAAAAAGTGAAAGATAGGCTGGTGTCCGGTCAATATAAACCGAAGAAAGTGTGCTACCTTCTGATAAAGGTTCTGTCAAGACAATCGGTCCATATTGGCGATAGGCTTCAATTTCAGATAGAGGAACAGCTCTAGAAGTAAAAATTAAGTCATCAACTGCCTGGCGTCGTAATTGTTCTAAGTAGTCTTTTTCCAAGTTTTCTTGGTAGTTTGATGGCATAAAGAGAAGCTGATAGTCACTGCTTTGGGCACTATCTAAGAGTCCATTGATTAGTTGGATAAAATAGGGGTGTCTCGTATGAGGGATGACAACGCCTATCTTGTAAGTCTTGCCACGACTAAGGTCACGTGCGACTTGGTTTGGAACATATCCTAGTTCGTCTATAATGTTTTTGACCTTAGTCCGAGTATCAGTTGCCACATGGGGATGGTCATTGAGAACACGGGATACTGTCGACACAGCAACACCTGCCTTCTTTGCAATTTCTCGAATGCTTACCATAATGTTCCCTCCACTACTATAAAATAATTTACCTTTTTTACAAAAATTTCTTCATACCATAGCCGACGCCATCTTTATCGTTAGATTTTGTAATTCGGTAGGCAACTGTCTTGATGTTATCCAAAGCATTTTCCATGACGATCGGATAAGCAACTCGTTCAAACATCGGTAGGTCATTGTGTCCGTCACCAAATGCTGCGGTTTCTTCTTTCCTTAGTTTTTCTTTCTCAAAAATGTAGTCAATGCCGATAGATTTCTTAGCTTTAGCATGCGTAATCTCTAGATAGGATTTTCCAGAACGTTGTATAGTGATATTATTCATATCAAGACTACGCAAAGTCGATTCAAGCGTTTGCATCTCGGATTCACTAAAAGAAATCAGCATTATTTTAAAAATATTGATGCTTGCTTTAAGAAACTTAGCCTCATCTGTTATAAAAGTTGGCTGTTGGTGAGTTAGGTTATGCTCATAACGAATACCTTCATCTATTTTATCACAGTACCAGTTATTAAGGTCATAATAAGACATGCTAACAGTTGGAAATTGTTTGCGTATATAGGTCAATAAATCTTGAACCTCATTTTGAGCTAGGGGCTGTACACGGATTGGCTTGACGTTTGCATCTATCATTTGATAAATGAGACCGCCGTTAAACCCTATTTGTAATCCCTTCAAACCGAGGATTTCAATCGCTTCCCGCATTTCCATAGGTGCACGAGCTGAAACTAGAGTCACTGGCAGTCCAGCATTTCGAATGAGTTCAGCATTAGTTAAACTAACCTCACCTTGACTATTCAATAAAGTGCCGTCCATATCTAAAAAAACACGCTTGATATTCATAAAAAATTACCTCATTTTCTTATTATAAGCTAATGATATCAGCTGGAACGCGTTCCATGTCAAGAGAAAAATATATTTTATTTTAAAAACTTCTAAGTATTTTAGGGAGTGACTCAAAAATCGTGATTTCGTAGAAATCGATTTTTCAGAGTCACCCCCGCACAGTTTATTAGATATCTAAAAAGCTTTTATAAAGCGAATTTAGATATCAATAAACCACTGCGTCTATGAATTCTCATATACACTTTGTTAAAATTTAGATCTTTTGGATCAGCCCCGTGTCCAACTCAACAATAGTCGGATTTCCTTCAAGCAGAGAAAAACATCATTTACTGATTTCATCATCAATCAGTAAACCTAGCTTTTGTACAAATTTCACAAGTACAGAATCCTCATGATAATGAAACTTGGGATAGTTGCCTTGTATCCATTGTTTAACTATATCGTCTTGTACTAACAGATTAATGTCATGTAATAGTCGTCTGGCATATTCGCGCTTGATGATGTCATCAGGAAGTGATTTTACCCTATCCTAAAAGTAATACTCAATGAAATCAAAGAGCAAACTAGGAAACTAGCCGCAGGCTGTACTTGAGTACGGCAAGGCGACGTTGACGTGGTTTGAATTTGATTTTCGAAGAGTATAAGATGTCAATGGCGCTTCAATTTTAGCATTTTTGGGGTCTGTATATGACTCCATATATTCAACCATGGTATATGAAAAATTCGTATCGTAAAAACAAGCAAAGTAAGATTGAATAACATACGGATAATTCTTTTTTCTGAAAATATAATGTCTGTAATAAGCTCTTCATCCAGTTTGAATAAATTATATACTATTGCACAATGATGATGTACTTTTGATAATAGCTTGATATGAGTATTAGAAGACACTTCAATCAAACTATTATTAATACTCAATGAAAATCAAAGTGCAAACAAGGAAGCTAGCCGCAGGCTTTACTTGAGTACTGCAAGGCGAAGCTGACGTGGTTTGAAGAGATTTTCGAAGAGTATTAACTTCAAAGCACCTAAGTCACTTTGACTCTGGTGCTTTTTGACCTGATTTTAAAGCAAAAACCCACCAACCTGAGTTGATGAGTCCTTAATCTATTTTCTAAATTTCCACTGGCTGTAAATCCCAAAACCGATAATCCAGATAGCTGAACCGATTGCTCCTACAAAGGTAGACTCTTGTAAAAAGAGGGTTACAAAGACAAAGGCAAAGAAGAGCATGGTTAAAGGATTTAAGAAACGATAATGAGGCATAAGATAGCCATCCGCCATAAAGTCTGGTGACTTGCGATATTTAAGGTGAGCCACCATAATCAAGATATAAATGGCAATATAGACACCTGATGATGATGCCGTAATCAAGGCAAAGGCATCGGAAACACCTGGCAAGACATTAATAAAGGCTGCTAGGGCAATCAAGATTGTTGAAGCGATGATGGCATTTTGTGGCACATTGTGGCGAGAAAGAGTATCTGCTTTAATTGCTTTGAGGAAGCGATTTGGCGAATCATGGGCAATCTGGTACAAATGACGTCCTGTTGAGTAAAGGGTTGAGTTCAGAGCTGATGCTGCTGACGTCAAAACGACGAAGTTAATCAAGGCTGCTGCCCACTTGATACCTGCCAATTCAAACACCGTAACAAAGGGAGAATCAGCTGATGCAAGTTCACGCCAAGGAATAATAGACATAATGGCTAAGAGAGCTCCACCATAGAAAAAGACGATTCGTAGAGGAATTTCCTTAACAGCTTTTGGCAAGACCTGACGTGGATTTTTGGTTTCAGAAGTTGTTACCCCGATAAACTCAATCATGAGATAGGCAAAGAATACCATCTGGAAGGCCATAATAAAGTTCACTCCACCATTTGGGAAGAGGGAGAAATTGTCAGCAATATTAGCCAAACTTGCTACTCCATGAGGTGTCTTAAAGCCTGTCAAGACCATAAAGACACCTGTTGCAATCATGGCTAAAATAGCCACAATCTTGACCATAGCAAACCAAAACTCAACTTCCCCAAAAAGCTTCACTGCAATCAGATTGACTAAGGCTAGAATGGTTAAAAACCCAATCTCAATCATCCAACTTGGCCAACTAGGGAACCAGAACTGAACATAGTGAGAGATAGCTGTAATTTCAGCCATACCAATAAAGACAACGGATAGCCAGTAAGACCATACTGAGAAATATCCCCAGCCTTTACCCAAATAGCGCGTGATAAAGTTGATAAAGGTATGTTGCTCAGGGTCTTGGTAGAGCATTTCCCCCCACCGCACGCATCATGAGGAACATAAAAGCCCCTGTAATCATATAAATCAGTACAATGGAAGGACCTGTTAGGCTAATGGAGCGACCCGCTCCCAAAAAGAGTCCTGTTCCGATTGTTCCCGCAATAGCCATAACCTGCACATGACGATTGGTCAGACCACGCTCCATCTTGTTTTTCTTCTTTGAACTCATATAGTCTCCAATTCAATTTAATTTATACTCAATGAAAATCAAAGAGCAAACTAGGAAGCTAGCCGCAGGCTGTACTTGAGTACGGCAAGGCGACGCTGACGTGGTTTGAAGAGATTTTCGAAGAGTAGCAAAATGGAAAAAGGAGTGAGTGAAGCGCACTGCCTCCCCACTCCTTTTTTCTGTTTTTAGGCTGTTTTTTCAACCTTCAAGATTTTTACATCATAGCTACCAACAGGTGTTTCAATAGTTGCTGTGTCACCTGTTTTCTTGCCAATCAAAGCTTGTCCAATTGGGCTTTCATTTGAAACTTTACCTGCAAAGGCATCCGCACCCGCTGAACCTACGATAATATAAACTTCTTCTTCGTCCTCACCAATTTCTTGGATAGTGACTGTTTTACCAATCGCTACTTCGTCTTGGGCAACTGAGTCGCTATTGACGATTTCAGCATAACGGATTTTTGTTTCCAAGCTAGAGATTTGTCCTTCGACAAAGGCTTGTTCATCCTTAGCTGCTTCATATTCACTGTTTTCAGAAAGGTCACCGTATGAACGGGCAATCTTAATGCGTTCTACCACTTCTGGACGGCGAACCAATTTCAATTCTTCTAATTCTTTTTCAAGTTTTTCCTTTTCCGCAAGGGTCATAGGATATGTTTTTTCTGCCATTTTTCTCAACTTTCTTCTAATTGATATTCTCTAAAGAAAATTATGTGAAGTATCACATAATTTTAGTTTGCACTACTTGATTGGGATAATTTGCTGTTGATATGCTGTGCAACATTTTGATCATGTTCATCTTTGGTTGTTGCAAAGTAAACTTTTCCATCTTCAACATTGGCTACAAAGTACAAGTATTCACTCTTTGTTTGGTTAACACTAGCTTCAATAGCATCAAGACTTGGACTATCAACTGGCCCAGGCATAAGACCCAGACGAGTATAGACATTAAAAGGTGAATCAATATTTGTATCAATTCCAGCATCATCAGCAAGACTAATCTTCTGACCAAGTTTGCCTTGAGCATACAAGATAGCAATATTGCTTTGAAGTGGCATGCCAAGATTCAAACGATTGTAGAATACACCTGCAATCAACTTACGATCGTCAGTCTTAGCACCTTCTTTTTCTACGAGTGAAGCGATTGTCAACAATTCATTAACTGTCAAATTTTTAGACTTGATCGCACTATAATGAGGTGCCAAAGTTTTATCCATAGCTGCCAACATCTCATCAATCAAGCTTTCAACAGTTGTGCTTTCCTTGATAGAGTAAGTAGCTGGGAAAAGGAAACCTTCCAAACGGTAACGAACTCCACTTTCCTTTGTAGGCAAGCTTTCAAGTAGACTAGGATATTTGGCAACTGCTTGGCTGATAAAGTTATCATCTTGAACTTTTGCTAGGAAAGCATCCGCTGTCAAAGGCTCTTTAAAGTCACCTTGCAATTGACCTACCGCTTGTGCCATTTGGTCAATCGTATAACCTTCTGGAATTGTCAAAGTCGCAAGCGCAGGTTCCTGAGCTTCAGCTGTTCCACCTTTTTGCAATTCATGGATGATATCTTCTGTACTCATGCTCTTTTGCAAATTGTAATAGCCAGACTTCAAATCTGAATAATTTTTATATTTCGCATAAAAAGCAAAAATCACTCCGTGTTTAATCAAACCAGCATTTTCAAGTGTCTTACCGATTGTTTGAACATTGGCCCCTTCTGGGATTTGCACTGTCACATATTGTTTAGATGAAGCATCCACAGGCTGTAAAGATGACTGAACATACTGATAACCGAAATAACCACCTGCTGAAATCAAGCCTAGGAAAATTAGTAGAGAAATAAAGAAGGCCTTGAATCCTGATTTTTCTTCTTAGTAGGCTGAACTGTCTCACGACGGCTACGACGTGGAGTTGCAGGCATTTCTTCTACAGCTTTCTTTTCCACTACTGGTTGTGAAGTAGGAACTTCTCTTTTTACTACTTCTTTCTGCCCTTCTGTCTTATAAGAAACAGCTACCCTCGTTGGGATTTCATTAAATTCTTTTTCTACGTTTCTAGGACTAACAGGTCCTGGAGCTGGTCTTGATACTCCCTCAGCTGATGGAGTAGAAGGTCCTTCTTGACTCGGGTGACTAGGAGCTTGTCTTACAGCCTCTTCTGCGGGAGATGAAGGCACATCTTGACTTGGATGGCTTGGAACAGTAAGAGTTTCTCTTTTTATCTCATCTGCTGGAGAAGCTGGTAAATCTTGACTTGGATGAGTAGGCACGGTAGGAGCGTTTCTCATAATCTCCTCTACAGCTGATAGAGAATCTTCCATCAAATCTTCTATTGACTGGTCATTTTTAGAAGAACGTTGGGGTTTTATTGAAGCTAAATTAACTTCCTCCTGTTCTTCTTCATGTTTTTTTAATCTCTCTAAATCACGTAAAATCTGCTCTTTAAAGCTTAATTTTTCGTCTTCTCTTGGCTTTTCACTCAAAAGTTTATCCTCCTCGTTGACAATCCATAATATTATATCTTAAAAGTTTAGGAAAAGCAACCTATGATGCCTTACCTTGCCTATTTTTTAGCTTCCCAGACCATATCATACCAGATTTCTCCTGCAAAGGTTGACTGGGACTGGCCTTCATTGACAAATCCATGCTTTTCATAATAGGCGATGAGATAGTCATGACAGGTTAGATTAATGCCATCTCTCTCATCTTCAAGAGCCAGTTCTTTCAAGGCTACCAGTAATTTCTTACCCAATCCGAGTCCCTGTGCGTCCTTGGCAATAGAAAGACAGGTTACAGAAATATAGCCACCCGATTCATGACTATGGTCTTCTATCTCTTCTGTAAAGGACTGGTCTTGCAGATGGCGGTGTGGGCCAACTGGCCCTTCGATGTAACCCATAATTCTGCCTTCTTTTTCTGCAACCAGAAAAGAGGTCTGAATTTCTCGCAAATGCGCTTCAAAAACAGGGCGAGGAATGGCTTCTTCTATAGAGAAATTCTCTAGTTCAATCTCGACAATCCGATCCAAATCTTCTAATCTTGCTTTCCTGATTTTCATTGCGCCTCCAGATAAAAGGGATTAAACCAAATCATACTAAAACCTTGACTAGTTACATACTCTTCTTCATCAATAAAATCGTTCATTTCAAAATAGGAAAGCAGCTCATCAGGGCTCTTCAAACGAATAGCTTTGTAATCCAGCTTAACCGCCACCTCTTTCAAAGCCGCAAGAAGAAGCGTGCCCAAGCCCTGTCTCTGATGGTCAGCATCAATAACTAAAGAATGTATTTCTAGACATTGCGGGTCGCGTGACTGAGGACTACTTATAATATAGCCCAGAAGCTGATTTTCATCCCTAGCTAGAAGAAAGGTATCCGCACACTTACGGATACTTTCTTCTAAAATATGGGAAGTAAGTTGCTTTTCAGCTGGAAAAGATGAAGCCTGAAGTGCCTCTATCTCAGCCAAATCAGACTTACTTGCCTGAATAATCTTAATTGGAATTTCCATGGGAAGATCCTATTGAACATTGCTTGTCAAATTAGACAAGAGACGTTCAAATGAATACTCATAGGTTTGGATATCTCCTGCTCCCATAAAGACGTAAACAGCATTGTCATGGTCTAGGAGTGGAGAAACATTTTCAACAGTGATCACTTGGTGTTTCTTGTTGATTTTATTAGCTAGATCTTCTACTTTGACATCACCATGGTCCACTTCACGAGCAGATCCATAGATTTGGGCTAGATAAACTGCATCTGCTTGATTCAAAGCGTGGGCAAATTCGTCCAACAAGGCAATGGTTCTTGTAAAAGTATGCGGTTGGAATACTGCTACAATTTCCTTGCTTGGGTATTTCTGACGAGCCGCATCCAAGGTTGCAATGATTTCTGTTGGATGGTGGGCAAAGTCATCGATAATCACCGTATCATTGACAATTTTCTCAGTGAAACGACGCTTAACACCTGCAAATGTTTTCAAGTGTTCACGCACCAAGTTCAAATCAAATCCTGCTGTGTAAAGAAGACCAATAACAGCTGTCGCATTCATGATATTGTGACGACCAAAGGTTGGAATGTGGAATTGCCCCAACTCTTGTCCACGGAAGTGAACTGTGAAGGTTGAACCAGTTGTTGAACGAAGAAGATCGCTAGCTACAAAGTCATTGCCTTCTGCTTCAAAACCATAATAATAAATCGGAGCATCAGATGTAATTTTACGCAATTCAGCATCCTCACCGTAGACAAAGAGACCCTTGGTAATTTGTTTAGCATAGTCGTTAAAGGCATTGAAGACATCCTCAAGACTTGTGAAATAGTCTGGATGGTCAAAGTCAATGTTGGTGATAATAGAGTATTCTGGATGGTAAGGCATGAAGTGACGCTCATATTCGTCAGATTCAAAGACAAAATATTTGGCATTGGCTGAACCGCGACCTGTCCCATCTCCAATCAAGAAGCTAGTATCTGTGATGTGCGACAAGACATGAGACAACATACCTGTAGTTGAAGTTTTTCCATGCGCTCCAGCTACTCCCATGCTGACAAAGTCACTCATAAAGCTACCTAGGAACTCATGGTAACGTTTGTAGCTGATGCCATTTTGGTCCGCGTAGGCAATTTCGACGTTGTTATCTGGACGAAAGGCATTCCCAGCGATAATTTCCATATCTCCGTCTAGATTCTTTTCATCAAAAGGAAGAATGGTAATTCCTGCCTGCTCAAGACCACGTTGAGTAAAGTAGTACTTTTCAACATCTGAACCCTGTACCTTATGCCCCATTTGGTGCAACATCAAGGCCAAGGCACTCATCCCTGATCCCTTAATTCCGATAAAATGATATGTCTTTGACATCTTTTCTCCCCTATTCCGTAATTCTTGTCAGATTCAACTCTTGGGCAACTCGACGTTCTTGTTCTGTTTGTTGATTCTTTTTATTGTAGATTTGGCTCTTCTTTAGAAAAATCATAGTTGTTTTTCTTTGGGCCTGAAGTTTCTTTTGACTCAGCTTGAGTCGAAATATGGCTCACTTCTTCCGCCAAGATGTAATGAGACTGGGTCAATTTTTTTGACTATATTTGACAAATTCACCAGGATTTTCCCTTTTTGGAAAGGCGCGGTAGGTTGATTGCCCTGTCTAACCAGACTTGGCTGAGAATGGCGTCTTGTAGGAGTAATATCCTTGGTCAGATAATTTGCTGAGCGTTTCTTTTTCAAATCCGCACGCGCTTCTTCACGCGCCTGCTCCGCATAGCTCTTTCCTTCTTTTTTAACACCTAAAGGGGCCTTTTTAAGCTTCTCTACTGGTTTTTCAATCTGTTTGACTGGTTTTTCTTCAGTAATAGGAGCCCATTCTAAATAATTTTTATCTCGATACTCACCCTTGATATTACTGATAAAATCAGATTCATCATAGAGATCCATAACCGGCATCTCAGTCAACATGACCTCGTCATCTGACACCAATGGAAATCGTTCTTGTTTCATTTTCTATTTCCTTTCAACACTTCATTATAGCGTATTGTCTTGATTTTTCAAGTGCTGGCTTCAGAAATTCCTAAAATTTCTCTAATTTCTGCTAGGGTCAGACTGGCACGTGACTCTGTACCGTCCAATACTTGTGACACCAGATGTTTCTTTTGCTCTTGGAGTTCCTGAATTTTTTCTTCAATGGTTCCCTTGGTCACCAAGCGATAAACCTCAACCGTTTCTTCCTGACCCATCCGATGGGCACGGCCAATGGCTTGCGCTTCCACCGCAGGATTCCACCAAAGGTCAACCAAGATGACTGTATCAGCACCTGTCAGGTTCAGACCGACACCACCAGCCTTAAGGGAAATCAGAAAGGCATCTCTTTCCCCTTGGTTAAAGGCCTTGGTCATCTCTTGTCTTTCCTTGGCTGGGGTTGAACCCGTAATTTTAAAGGATGTCAATCCCAAGTCTGGCAATTCTTGTTCAATTTTCTCCAACATTCCCTTGAACTGCGAGAAAATCAAGACACGGTGTCCGCCGTCTGCCACCTGGACCAGTAGGTCTCGAAGACTATCCAGTTTCCCACTGGCTCCCTGATAATCTTCCATAAAGAGGGCAGGGGTGTCACAGATTTGACGCAAGCGCATTAAACCAGATAAGATCTCCACACGACTTCGCTGAAATTCCTGATCTGACACTTGAGCCAGACGGTCCCGCATCTGTTGCAACTGAGCTAGATAGATAGCCTTTTGCTGGTCTTCTAGTTCATTCTTATAAACTACTTCAATCAAGTCTGGCAATTCAGTCAGAACTTCTTCTTTCTTGCGCCGCATAACGAAAGGCTTGATAAACTGAGCCACTCGCTCTGCTGGCAATTTCATAAATTCTTTCTTGCTTGGCAAAAGCCCAGGCATGACGATTTGGAAAATAGACCACAGCTCACCCAGATGGTTTTCAATAGGAGTCCCTGATAAGGCAAAGACTGCCGGCACCACAAACTGTCTCAAGGTCTGGGCAATCTTGGTCTGGGCATTTTTCATGACCTGAGCCTCATCTAAGAAAAGGAAGTCAAAGGACATCCCCTGATAAAGCTCACTATCCTGACGGAAGGTGGCATAGCTCGTCACATAGATTTGATGGCTCTCGGCAAGAATCTCTTCACGATTAGCTTTCAAACCATGAACAACAGCCACATCCAACTGTGGGGCAAATTTCTGAAACTCATCTGCCCAGTTGTAAATCAAACCTGACGGAGCCAGAATCAAAACCCGACTTTCTTTTGTCACTTGACTGGTCAAAAAAGCAATGGTCTGCAGGGTTTTACCAAGTCCCATATCATCAGCCAAAATCCCACCAAAACCATAATGATGGAGCATTTGTAGCCAGCCGATTCCCTTTTCCTGATAATCTCGCAAGTCAGCCTTGACCTGAGTTGCTTGCAAAGGAAAGTCCTCTGGATGCGTCAAGTCGTGGGCCAGATTCTGAAATTCTTGTGAAAAAGAAACACGGTCTCGCCCTTCAAAAAGATGAGCTAAACTATAAGCCAAAGATTTTCGAGCCTGCAAGGCACCATCTTTTAACTCAAATTGCCCTAGTTCCTGTAAATTTTGGCGAATTTTCTTGGTTTCTTCATCGAAAAAGTAAACTTGATTGGACGAATCAATGTAAAAATCTTGATTGGCAACCAAGGCCTGCATGGCTTGGTCAATTTCCTCTTGTGCAATATCTTGAAAATCAAACTGGATTTCCAAGAGACCTCCCTTGGAAGCAATCTGCACTTGAGGGCTTGCTAGGCTATAAAGCTCTTCTAACTTATCTGATAGGTCAACATGCCCGAGTTTTTCAAAGACTGGAATGATTTCATAGAAGAAATGATAGAGAGACTCCGCTTTTAAGGCCTGACGCCAAGATTGAAAGTCCGCTTCAAAGCCCGCAGCCAAACAGACTTGGAAAACTTTTTCTTCTAAGTCAGCATCACTCGAAAATGGTAATTCTTCTAACTCTTGTAGGCTAGATACCTGTCTATTTCCATAATCAAACTGAATTTCTAAACGAATCCGATTATCCTCTTCCCTGTCAAAGTAAAAAGAGGGCACAAAAGTTTTGATTTGTAAGCGTTCTGGAGCTGAAACGGTGCCCATCTGGCCAAAGAGCATTAGACAGGAAGCTAACTTATCTCGGTCACTGCTATCAAATTGCAAGTATTTCTTTCCGTGTTGATCCAAAGGCAAGGCTTTGATTTCCTTGAGAAGACGCATCTGCTGGTCTGTTAGAAAATAAAACTGTCCTTTATGGAAAAGCACAACTCCCTGATAAAAGGCATTGACCCTCGGACTCTCACTGATTTCCATTTCAAAATAATCCGAGTATTCTGTTACTATAAAGGCAAATAGATTGTCATCCGCATGCATATCCTGAAAGAGCAGGGTTTGGTAACTATCTACTTGATGGTCAAATTGAAAATGGGGCAAGGTCATCAATAAATTCACACCCTGCTCAAAAAAAGTCAGAGGGAAAAAGAGATGCCGACCTTGATTTTGGAAAAAGAGGTCTGGAGTCGTTCCTTCCTCCATTAGTCCGCGCAAGAAAGTCAGAAGCTCTTGACTTGCCTCATCAAAGGATTCCCAAGACAGAGACTCCTCATAAGTTTTTCCAATCATATAAGGCTTTCTCTTCTCGACAACTTTTAAAAAGAGTGGAATATCCCGAATGACATAGTATTTTTGACTATTGATTTGCCCGATTCTAAGAGTCCACAAGATATGATTAGTTCCTGCTTCCACTTGTCCCACAGCCGACAACTCATAGGAGCGGTCTGATTTTGGAGACAAGATTCGGTCCAAAAATTTGCCACCCAAGGTCACCTTGGTTTCAACGGCTTCTTTTTCTTCATAACCTTCTTCCAGACTCTGCAAGATTTCTTGGCCACGCTCATCATTTTTTAGAAAATGCTCCAGCGCCGCCAAAGTGCACACAGTAGCCCCTCTTTTGGAAAAAATCGCAAGCACAAAAAACCAAATCATCCTCTAGACTATAGCGCAGTTCTTCTTCTGCAACGCGAGCATAGAGCCGATTGTTCTTTTCCTTGATGATGTCAACTTTACCAGTTTCATAAAGGGCAACGCCTTCGATACGAACTTTCCCCGGAATCAATTTAGCCATATTTCTACCTTTACCTTATCTTTTTATTATACCATATCTTCCCCTATGAAAATAGCCTTCTAGAAAGACTTTTCTCCTAGAAGGCTTGATTTTTAAAGTTTGGCAAAAGTCGTCACAATCCGCTGACAAACTTCTTGCAGTAGAGATTTAGGCATGGCTACATTGAGGCGGGCATGAAGACTTCCTTCCTCCCCAAAATCCAAACCACGGTTAAGGATAACCTTGGCTTCATTTCTCAACAGCTCTTGCAATGTTTCATCAGTCAGGTCATAGGCTGAAAAATCAAGCCAAATCAAGTAGGTTCCTTGCGGTTTCATAACCTTGATTTTAGTCTCTTTTCCAAATAGTTCCACCACATAATTGATATGGTCTTCAAATACTTGCTTGAGTTCCTCTAGCCAATCCTTCCCATAGCGATAGGCAGCTTCTGTCGCCAAATAACCCAAGCCTGAAATTTCATGCTGGTTATTGGCTAACTGGCGTTTCTGGTAAGCCACTCTCAACTTAGGATTTTCAATGACTGCATAAGAATTTTTTGTCCCAGCAATATTAAAAGTTTTAGTAGCACTGCTCAAGACGATCGCAAAATCTTTGAAGGCAGGATTAATGGTATTGAAAGACTGGTGTTTGTAACCAAAGAGGACCAAATCTTGGTGAATCTCATCTGAAACTAGCAAAACACCGTGTTTTTGGCAGAGTTGACCAATCTTCTCCAACACTTCCTTTTCCCACACACGTCCACCAGGATTGTGAGGGTTGCAGAGGATATAAAGTTTGACATCCTCTTCCACCAAATCCTTCTCCAGTTGGTCAAAGTCAATCTCAAACAGACCATCCTTTTCCACCAAAGAATTAGTAATCAATCTACGATTGTTCAACTTGACACTGCGAGCAAAAGGTGGATAGACAGGCGTGTTAATCAAAACAGCTTCGCCTTCTTTTGTGAAGGCTTGAATAGCTGTTGAGATGGCTGGCACCACACCCTCGATAAAGACAAGAGCTTCTTTGTCAAAGTGATAACCGTGTTGTGTAGCTTCCCACTTTTGAACTTCCTTAATTAACTCTTCACTTGCATAAGTATAGCCATAGACCAATTGATCAGCGTAAGTCTGCACGGCTTGACGGATTTCAGGCAAGACTACAAAGTCCATATCCGCTATCCAAGCTGGCAGGATTTCACTATCCGTTTCCGCCTCTTTCCATTTATAGGTATGATGCCCTAAGCGATTGGGCAGACTTGTAAAATCATATTTTCCCATCTTTATCTTATCCTTCCAATGCTTGACGCAAATCGGCAATCAAATCTCTAGCATCTTCAATCCCAATTGACAAGCGCAAAAGGTCGTCTGTCAAACCATAAGAATGACGCACTTCTGCTGGAATATCAGCATGAGTTTGTGTCGTTGGATAAGTAATGAGACTTTCCACCCCACCCAAACTTTCCGCAAAAGAGAAGACCTTGAGGCTGTTCAAAATATGAGGAATGCGTGTTTCATCTGCTACTTTAAAGGAAATCATCCCTCCACGCCCAGTGTAGAGAACTTCTTTAACCACTGGAGAATCCTCCAAAAAGGCAACCACTTCTTGGGCATTGGCTGTGGAGCGCTCCATACGGAGAGACAAGGTCTTGAGACCACGAATCAATTGATAGCTGTCAAACGGTGACAAGACTGCCCCTGTGGTATTGAGATTGTAGAAAAGCTTCTCGTATAGTTCTAAACTATTAGTTACAACCACACCAGCCAAGACATCATTGTGACCTGCTAGATACTTGGTTGCTGAATGAAGAACGATATCTGCTCCATCTTCAATTGGACGTTGGTAGATAGGGCTATAGAATGTATTGTCCACCACCACTTTGGCACCCTTAGCATGAGCCAATTTTGCTAGCTTTTCGATGTCAAATTCCAACATCAAAGGGTTAGTTGGTGTTTCGATATAGAGAACATCCACTTCCTTCTCTAACTCGGCAATCAACTCTTCTTCTGTATTGGCATAGGTGAAATGGAAACGGCCTTCCTGCTCCACTTGATTGAACCAGCGGAAAGAACCACCGTAAAGGTCACGGACAGCCAAAACCTTACTCCCTACAGGAAAGACGCTAAAAGCCAGTACAATCGCTGACATCCCTGAGCTAGTAGCTAGGGCATAGTCTGCTGACTCAATAGCCGCCAAAACTTCTTCAGCCTTACTACGAGTTGGGTTTTTGGTGCGTGTATAGTCAAAACCAGTAGACTGTCCAAATTCTGGATGCTGATAGGTCGTTGAGAAATGAAGCGGTGTCACCAATGCACCTGTCGCTTCATCTGACTTGATACCCGCCTGGGCCAAAATTGTGTTGATGTGTAATTCCTTGCTCATACAATACCTCCAAATCTATAGTAACTATTGTACCACTTATTTGCATCAACTCATTTTCTTCTTTTCAAGAGCTAGTTATAGTTTCAAACTATATAAAAAACGACAATTTCCTTCGAAACCATCGTTTTTCTTGAAAAATCCTTATTTAACATGTTTTGCCAAATCTTCTTGGGCTTTTTTATTAGATTCTTCTTTTTCTTTCAGCCATTTTTCCTTAGCTTTTTCATATTCGTCTTTTGTGACTGTTTTATCTTGTAATTTGAGGTATTTATATGATTCGACACCCTTATTTCCAGCCAATGAATATGGTGTTGAGAAAGGAACAATTTTTCTCAATGTTGGTGTTCCGCCCAGTGAAACATTTGGAATTGCTAGAGAGCTATCTACCAACCAAGCTTGGGCATCAGCATATTTTTCATAACGTTTAGCTGGATCTTGTTCCTTGTTAGCTTCTTCCAGCATTTGAGTATAAACATCCAGCCCAACAGCCTTAGCCTTATCATTGGCTTCACCTGGCTCTAAACCTAGATTTTGCATCAGACCACCAGAATTAACGTTAAAGACATCAAGATAGGTTGAAGGGTCTTGATAGTCTGCACTCCAACCACCGTTGTATAGATCGTAATCTTTCTGAGCTGCAGTCTGAGCCAAATAGCTTGTATTATCAAAGTCTTCAGTAGAGAGTTGGTGAACATCAATCACAACATTATCAGACCCCAAGACAGATTCAATTGATTGTTTCATGGAATTAATTCCTTGAATTTCTGCCTTATTGGTCAAATCTACAGTTTTATCTAAATGGATAGGGAATTGGACTCCTTTAGCTTGGAGTTCTTTCTTAGCCTCTGCAAATTTAGCCTTGGCTTTTTCGGGATTGTAATATGGATCCTGAGCATCGGCAAAATTGATTCCTTGCCATTCCTTGCCATAGTTAACCATCTTAGAGGCTACTACTTCACCAAAGTCTTTTCCATTGATACTTACAAATGTTGGAGGAACGACTAGATTACGCAAAATCTTAGTTGCACCATCCTCTCCTTGAGATTGAGCCCCATAGGCTGTACGGTCATAGGCAAAGTTAATAGCTTGACGGAAGTTTTTATTCAGAACCGCTTCCTGAGTCGATTTCTTTTCAGCATCGCTTGTCTTAGAAGTGAATTTATAAGATTTTCTATCCAGGTTAAAGTTTAAGAAATAAGAAGTGGCATCTTGCATGCTATAGATGATATTATCCTTATTCTTTTCTTTAATTCCTTCAAAGCTTGAACTATTTGGATAAAGTCGAGCATAGCTATAGGCCCCCTCCACAAAGTTACGAGCCAGTGCATCTTGGTCACTACCATCATAATAAGCCAATTTCACATCATCTACAAAGACATTTTTAGCATCCCAGTAGTTAGGATTTTTCTTGTATTCGATAACTGATTTTGAAACAAAGGATTTCATCAAGAAAGGACCATTGTATAAGATACTAGATGGATCCACCTTCCCAAAATCATCCCCTTTTGATTTCAAGAAATCAGCGTTGACTGGGAAGAGAATGGTTGATGTTGTTTTTGAGTTCCAGTAAGATTCTGGTCGTGTCAAGGTATATTGAACTGTTTGGTCATCAAGAGCCTTCACTCCGACAGTTGAAAAGTCGCTTGTTTTACCGTTAATATAGTCATCCAAACCTGCAACGGATTCTTGCACCAAGTACAAGGCTTCTGATTTTTTATCAGCAGCGTATTTCAACCCAGTTACAAAGTCTTGGGCAGTAACAGGAGCATATTCTTCACCTTCAGAGGTATACCATTTAGCATCCTTACGAAGTTTGTAGGTATAGGTCAAACCGTCTTGAGAAACACTCCAATCCTCTGCCAAGGATGGAACATAGTTACCGTACTGGTCATTTTCCGTGAGACCATCTACTAGATTAGTCACAATATCATTAGTAGTTGCACGGTTTTCAGCTAGATAGTTCAAACTAGACGGATCGCTTGAATAAACATAGTTATATGTTTTTGACCCTGTGCTAGAATTCCACACGCGCTTAATAAAATACCTGCGCTTAACACGATACCTGCAAGTGCTGCATACTTGGCCTTAGACTTTTTCATCTCCAGAACCTCCTGATTTAAATATTTGTCTTATTATACAACTTATGTTTTATTTAGTCAATAGTTTTTTTAAGTAAAATTTAAGAAAAAAATAAAAATTTCTATCTACAAACTTTAGCTGTTATTCCACAAATTAATAAAAAAAGAGAATAATCTAAGCATTTCATGATAGAAACGTTCAAATTATCCCTTTTATTTATAAATATTTTTTAAGTTAACTTTAATTTGATTCGTATGCGATCTGCTTGGGCTTTTCCTATCACCTTATCCAACAAACGGGTACGGAGACTCATCACTCCATAAACACCTCCACCCATGGAACCGACAAGAGCTACGTATAGGAAACTCCACAAACGTCCACTTGGTTGGAAGACAAATCCAAGTATCCACTGGAGAGCGCCTACACTAATGAACATAACAAAAGTTAACAAACTGATTAAAATGGTTCGCTTCAAAATCACCTTGCGCTTAACACCAGTTACTTTACAAATGTCCCGATACATCAAAACATTAGGAATAATGAGACCAATGGTTGTGGAAATCAAAGGTCCGTAACTGTGGAACAGAGCAATGGTTGGAAGTTGCAAGACTAGCTTGGCAATGGAACCATAGATAAAATAGAGAACTGCCTTGCGATTCCGGAACATGGCTTGAAGCATGGGAGACAAGACCATGTACAAACCTAAAATAGTAGACTGCAAAACTGCGAAGACAAACAAGCCCATGGCCAAACTATCTGGCTTGCCATAGAAGACTGTATATAGAGGTTCTCCTACCATGACCACTCCAACCGTTGCTGGTAGCAGGAATAAGAAAAGCATGGTAATGCTGTCCTGAACCAGACGAGAAGCTGCCTTCAAGTCCCCCTTGACATAGTTTTCAGTCAAAAGTGGCAATCCTACACTACCAATGGAAACTCCAACCGATATGAGAATCATAGTGATTTTATTTGGATTGGCAGAAAAATAAGAAAACATGACAATTAAGTCTTCATTACTGTAGTCGCTAAACCACTTCATGCTATTGATAAAGGTATTTTGGTCCAAGATTTGGAAAAGCTGAATAGCCGAACCAGTCAAGATAAAAGGAATAGCTTCCTTAATCGTATCCATCAACAGGTGTTTGCTATCAATCTTATCTCGTGTTTCAAAGACTTTTTGGAGCATTCCTTCTTTATAGAGGAAATAAAGCAAGACAGCAAAGCTAGCTACCATTCCGACAAAGGCCGCAAGGTAGACTGGGTGACTGCTGCTAGGTAGTCTCCTGAACCGAGCTTCATAATGATAAAGGTTGCTAGAAGCATCCAGATAACACGAATAACCTGCTCAGCGATTTGACTCATGGCATAAGGTTTGAGGTTATTCATTCCTTGGAAGAAGCCTCGGATAACACTCATAGATGGGAAAATCAAGACCGCCCAAGCCAAGCTCTGCATGATTGGGATTAAGTCTTTGCCCACGCCAGATAAGTCTGCTAGCCAAGGAGCAAAGACATACAAGATTAAAGCAAAGACCACACCAAGTCCTGTCATAAAGCCTAGGAAACTCCGAATCAGAGCAAAACTATGTTCTTCCTCATGCATGGTATTATACTTGGCAACTTGCTTTGCGACTGCCACAGGGATACCTGCTGTCGAAATCAACAAGAACCATGCGTAGATATTGTAGCCCATAGTGAAAAGTCCATTGGCCTTAGCGGCATAAGTCCCCATCCAGATATACCAAGGGATAATGTAAATGGCTCCGAGTAGGCGACTGATAAAGTTACTAGCCGTAAGCCAGGCAGTCCCGCGTAACATCTGGGCCTGCTGATGATTATTTTCTTTAGACATAACTTCCTCATTCAATTTTAATAACGGAAATGTTCCTTATCTTCCATTATAAACTTTTCCTTGTTACTTGTAAAATTCAGACTTAAGGTTTACAATAGAAAGTATGATAAAGATAGAAACTATATTAGATATTTTAAAAACTGATGGTCTCTTCCGTGAGATCATTGACCAAGGACATTACCACTACAACTACAGCGATGTTATTTTTGATAGCATTAGTTATGATAGCCGAACAACCAAAGAAAATACTCTATTTTTTGCCAAAGGAGCTGCCTTTAAAAAAGAATATCTGTTCTCAGCTATCGCACAAGGGCTTGGTTGGTATGTAGCGGAGCAAGACTACGAAGTCGGTATTCCCGTTATCGTTGTTAGTGATATTAAGAAAGCCATGAGTTTGATTGCCATGGAGTTTTATGGCAATCCTCAAAATAAGCTCAAAATTCTTGCTTTCACTGGAACTAAAGGAAAAACAACAGCGGCTTACTTTGCCTATCATATCTTGTCCCGACGCTACCCAACAGCTCTCTTGTCAACAATGAATACAACTTTAGATGGTGAGACTTTTTTTAAATCTTCCTTCTCAACACCTGAAAATATCGATCTTTTCGATATGATGGCTCAGGCTGTTAAGAATGGTCGAACCCATCTTGTAATGGAAGTTTCTAGCCAAGCCTACCTTGTTCATCGAGTCTATGGCCTGACCTTCGATGTGGGAGTTTTTCTCAACATCACACCAGACCACATCGGACCTATCGAACATCCGACCTTTGAAGATTACTTCTACCACAAGCGTCTCTTGATGAAAAATAGCCGAGCAGTTGTCATTAATAGTGATATGGACCACTTCTCTGTTTTAAAAGAACAGGTTGAGCATCAAGAACATGACTTTTATGGTAGTCAATCAAGTAACCAAATCGAGAACTCCAAAGCCTTTAGCTTCTCAGCTACTGGAAAATTAGCTGGAGATTATGATATTCAGTTGATTGGATATTTCAACCAAGAAAATGCAGTTGCTGCCGGACTTGCCTGCCTCCGTCTCGGAGCTAGTCTTGAGGATATCAAAAAAGGAATCGCTGCAACCCGAGTTCCTGGTCGTATGGAAGTCCTCACTCAGAAAAACGGCGCCAAGGTCTTCATCGACTACGCCCACAATGGTGATAGTCTGAAAAAACTAATCAATGTTGTTGAAACTCATCAAACTGGAAAGATTGCTCTGGTGTTAGGTTCGACAGGAAACAAGGGAGAAAGCCGTCGTAAGGACTTTGGCCTCCTCCTTAATCAACACCCTGAGATTCAAGTCTTTCTAACTGCTGATGACCCCAACTATGAAGACCCAATGGCCATTGCAGATGAAATTAGTAGCTATATCAACCATCCTGTTGCAAATTGCGGATCGCAAAGAAGCCATCAAGACAGCCATGGCTATCACAAGTCAAGAATTAGATGCAGTTATTATTGCTGGTAAGGGTGCCGATTGCTACCAAATCGTCCAAGGCAAGAAAGAAGCCTATCCAGGAGACGCAGCCGTCGCAGAACATTATTTATAAGATAGTAATACTCTTCGAAAATCTCTTCAAACCACGTCAGCTTCACCTTGGATTATATATGTGACTGACTTCGTCAGTCTTATCTGCAACCTCAAAGCAGTGCTTTGAGCAACCTGTGGCTAGTTTCCTAGTTTGCTTTTTGATTTTAATTGAGTATAAAAAATCAAGGGAAATGAAACCCTTGATTTTTTATATCTTTATTTAAAAGCGTTTTTCAAACCTTCAACGGCACCTTCTACAGCACCTTTAGCATCTTCAACTACTTCTTTTGCCTTAGCAACTGTCTTTTCTACTGCGCCTTCTGCTTCAGTCTTGCTATCCCCAGTAACTTTACCAAATCCTTCTTTGATAGCGCCTGTTGCTTGTTCCAATTTGTTTTCAAGTGACATATGATTGTCTCCTTTAGGTTTATTCCGATAAGTGTTATCGTTATTCTAAGTATATACTCATTATATCATCAAGTCAAACAATGTGCTCAGAGATAAAAAATCAGAACAAGTAGAAAGTTAATCTTTCTTTATCAAAATCGACGGCCAACTCATACTTTCCATCTTCATTTTGGACAATATAACCTAGGACAACCAAACTGTCCACAAAGATATCACGGCGTTTCTGCATAAGCTGGTCTTTTTTAGAAATTTCAACAAAAAAGTTGTCATATATTTGAGAGCATACTCAGGATTGACATCTCCCAAAATGTCATAGAGTTCCTGTTGTTTTTCTGTCAAAGGATACTGATGTTTGACCTTGTAGAAATAATTGGACAGGGTCATTTTTGATCTCGCAAAGTCCGTCTGTTCAACTAAAATAGCTGCATTGGTTTGATTGCTCAATTCCGTATCAAAACTCTGCTCTAACAAGGCTTGATAGGCCGGACTATCTTCGCTGACAAAAATCTCTTGATCCAGTTTCAGACTATCGAGTGATTCAAACGTAGGAAGATTAAGGTAATAGCGCTTATTTTCCCTACGAATCAAGCCTGCCTTTATATACTCTTCCATGAGTTTATCAACTGCTACATCTGGAAATTGAGCCTTAATTTCTCGCAAAATCACATCCTCATGCTGGTCCAGATAGCGGATTAATTCTCCAAAAAATGGCTGTCTCGTCAAACGAGATGGATTAAAAATCTGAATCATGAAGATTCCTTTCTTTACATTCTAACAGAGGCGATGCTGCCAACTGACTGGGATTGGTCCCAGCTTGATTCAGAGGAACAGGCAGACCTAGTTCTCTGTAATATTCTATCCAAAAATCACTAATCTCCTGCTCCTCATCTCCAAATTTCATAGGAATAGTTTCAAAAATGGGGAGGATTTCTGCCATATACTGGGAACAGTAGAAACCAGCTCCATCTGGATAGAAAGAAGCATTATAGGGCGCTCCTAAATGTCTGCAAGCTCTTTCCTTCACCGACTGAATATCCATTTCTGGGTAGACATAGAGGTCGTACAAATGATTGGGTTCAAGAAATCTGCAGGTTCCTGACAGACAACACCAGCCCTCCCACTAGCATGATAAATCATCCCATCCAAATAAATGGCAACATGGTTATAGTTTCCTGTGGAAAGCTGGATGGCCTGCCCCATATCTGACCCATCTCTCACAAAAATCAAATCGCCATTTTCTAACATACTTCACTCCTAGAAAAAAAGGAGCCGAAACTCCTTTCGATATAAGGCAAACTAGCCTTTCCTAATTTGAATTAACACTCAAAATCTTAAGCATTAAAGCTTTCTGTCAACTGAGGCACCACTTGTTTCTTACGTGAAACAGCACCTGGAAGGAAAGCATGGTTGTTTTCAAGTTTGAAGTTAAAGGCTGCTTCAACCTTATCCATGTTTGAACCAAGAGCCAAGATTTCTGAGTTTGAGTTGACGATGTCTGTAATCATCAAGACAAAGTCAGAGTAGCCGTTAGCTGCATTTGCAGCTTGGATAGCTGCTTCGATTTCAGCTTGACGTTCCAATACTTCAGCAATATCAACTGTATTGACTTGAGCCACACGGACATTGTTTCCGTTGAGTTCAAAGTCTTAGCATCGATGTCGATCAATTCTTCTGCAGATTTACTTGCCAAGTTTGTACCAGCTTTCAACATAGCCAAACCATATTCTTCCAAGTTTACACCAGCCAATTCAGCCAATTCAGGAGCAATCACTTTATCTGTTGGGTGTGTTGTTGGTGATTTCAAAAGAAGGGTATCTGAAATCAAACCTGAAAGCATCAAACCAGCAATTTCTTTAGGAACAGCTACACCATGTTCTTTGAACATACGGTAAACAATTGAAGATGCTGATCCAACTGGCTCCAAACGCATGTAGAGCGGGCTTGCAGTTTCAAAGTTAGCCACACGGTGGTGGTCTACAACACCATAAACTTCTACTTCAGCGATATCTGATACAGATTGTTGGAATTCATTGTGGTCAGTCAAGATAACTTGCTCTGCGCCTTCTGCTTTAGCAGAAGTGATAACACGCGGTGCTTCCACACCAAAATAGTTCAAGACAAAGGCTGTTTCTTCATTTGGAGTTCCAAGGGCAACAGCTTCCGTATCCAAACCGTAAGCTTCTTTTGCAAGGTAGGCAAAGGCTACAGATGACCCGATGGCATCTGAGTCTGGATTTTGGTGACCAAATACTAGAATCTTAGACATGATAATACCTCATTTTGTTTATTCTCTTTATTGTAGCATTTTTTTCGCTTTTTGACAAAAGTAAGAGGAGTCAAAGGAGACTCCCCACGATTCTTCAAAATAACTGATACTCTTCGAAAATCTCTTCAAACCACGTCAGCTTCGCCTTGGATTATATATGTGACTGACTTCGTCAGTTCTATCTGCAACCTCAAAACAGTGTTTTGAGCTGACTTCGTCAGTTCTATCTGCAACCTCAAAACAGTGTTTTGAGCTGACTTCGTCAGTCTTATCTACAACCTCAAAGCAGTGCTTTGAGCTGACTACGGCTAGCTTCCTAGTTTGCTCTTTAATTTTCATTGAGTATGAGTAAATTCCTATCTTGATTTTCAGATAAAAATATTTCCTTCTGCGGTCGCTTCTTACGCTTGAGAAGGGCTTCAGCTGACATGGCTTCTTCCTTACTGGCAAAACCTTGAGCATAGATAAGTTTGACTGGCAAGCGTGCTCGTGTATATTTGGCTCCCTTCCCACTATTGTGGACAGCGAGGCGTTTTCTCACGTCAGTCGTATAACCCGTATAGTAGGACCCGTCACGGCACTCCAGCACATACATATAAGCCTTATAATCCATAATAAATCTCTTCGAGTTCCGGAGTATAAGAGCCATCCTCATTGTGGACAATGAGAGGTGGCAAGACCTTAAAACCACTTGTCGAGCCATCCTTGATAGCCTCAATCAAGAGCATATTGGCCTCCTTTTCTCTTTTTGGATAAACAAACTGCAGGCGCTTAGGGGCTAGATTATGCCGTTGCAAGCTGTCCAAGATATCTAAAAGTCGATCAGGACGATGAACCATGGCCAAACGCCCATTAGACTTGAGAATACTCTGGGCACTACGACAGATTTCCTGCAAATTGGTCGTGATTTCATGACGCGCCAAGAGATAATGCTCGCTCTCGTTCAGATTAGAATGAGGATCCACCTTGAAATAGGGCGGATTACACAAAATCATATCCACCTTGCTTCCCTGTATACGAGAAGGCATATTTTTCAAATCATCACAGATGACCTCCATCTGCTCCTCCAAACCATTCAAACGGACAGAGCGTTCAGCCATATCTGCCAAACGCTCCTGAATCTCAACAGCCAAAATCTGCGCCTGAGTTCGAGTACTAGCAAATAGCCCCACTGCCCCATTCCCAGCACAGAAATCTACAATCAATCCCTTCTTAGGGAAACGTGGAAAGCGTGACAAGAGAACACTATCCACCGAATAGCTAAACACCTCTCTATTTTGAATGATTTTGATATCTGTCGAAAAGAGCTGGTTAATGCGCTCCCCTGATTTTAATAATTGTTCTTCTTCCATGGTCCTATTATAGCAAATTTATATTAACATTACAAAAGATAGAGGTTTCTAACTAGTGCTTCTGATTCTTCAAATGTTGAAGGGCTTCCTTGGTCCAAATTGGCATCATTCGTTTGAGAGGAGCAAAGCCGTAGTTAAAACGGTCGCTTGAAACGTCTCCGTCTCGGAAACTGGTGTTTTTCTTCCTCCAAAGTACGGATAGAAAGACTAGCTTTCCCTGTAAATTCATCTAAATCCACTACCTGAACCAGAACCTCTTCATCGACTTTCAAGGCTTCTTGGATATTTTCAATGAAGCCTGTCCGAATCTCTGAAATGTGAATCAGCCCTGTATCACCCGTCTCTAGCTCAACAAAGGCACCGTAGGGCTGAATCCCTGTAATACGCCCCTTTAGCTTATCACCGATTTTCATCTTAGTCCTCGATTTCAATTGTTTCAATCACAACATCTTCAACTGGCTTGTCCATAGCCCCTGTCTCAACAGCAGCAATGGCATCCAAAACAGCGTAAGAAGCTTCATCAGCTAACTGACCAAAAACAGTGTGACGGCGGTCTAGATGAGGAGTTCCACCTTGGTTAGCATAAATTTCTGCGATTGGTTCTGGCCAACCACCACGAGCAATTTCTTTCTTAGAATAAGGCAAATGTTGATTTTGCACGATAAAGAACTGGCTGCCATTGGTATTTGGACCAGCATTGGCCATGGAAAGGGCACCACGGATATTGTAAAGTTCTTCTGAGAATTCATCCTCAAATGATTCGCCGTAGATTGACTCGCCACCCATACCAGTTCCAGTTGGGTCTCCACCTTGAATCATAAAGTCCTTGATAATACGGTGGAAAATGACACCATCATAATAACCATCTTTTGAAAGAGCTACAAAGTTAGCCACTGTTTTAGGAGCATGTTCAGGGAAGAGCTTGATACGCAAGTCTCCGTGATTAGTCTTAATAATCGCTAACGGACCTTCTACTGTTTCAATATCTACTTGTGGGAAATGCAATTCTTTTTCTACCATACCAAATCCTTCTAAGGCATCAAAAATGCCATCTTCTTCTAGTGTTTTTGTAATATAATCTGCTTTTTCTTTGATGTTATCATGAGAAATTCCCATAGCAACGCTGATCCCACCATAATCAAAGAGTTCCAAGTCGTTGAGGCCATCTCCAAAGACCATGACGTTCTCTGGTTTCAAGCCAAGGTGTTCCACAACCTTTTCCACACCCGTCGCTTTGGAGCCTGAAATCGGAACAATATCAGACGAATGTTGATGCCAACGAACCATGCGAAGTTTATCAGAGAGACTGTCAGGCAATTGCAAGTCATCTCCCTTATCTTCAAAAGTCCACATTTGATAGATGTCTTCTTTTTCATGAAAATCAGGATCCACATCCAAATCAGGGTAAATTGGATTGATAGCTTCACTAATCATATCTGTGCGGGTCGACAACTTAGCATCATGACTCCCAACCAAACCATACTCAATTCCTTCTTGCTTGGTCCAAGAGATATACTCTTCAACATCTGACTTCTCAATCTGATGTTGGTAAATGACCTGACCTTTTTTGTCTTCGATATAGGCCCCATTTAAGGTTACAAAAAAATCAGGCTTGAGGTCACGAATCTCTGGTACAACACCAAAAATCCCTCGTCCAGAAGCAATACCTGTTAAGATTCCTTTCTCACGTAATTGCTTAAAAACAGTTGGGATTGAAGCTGGAATAAAACCGGTTTTGGAATTTCGCAATGTATCATCAATATCAAAAAAGACAATCTTGATCTTCTTTGCCTTATATCTTAATTTGGCATCCATCTCACTACCTCTTTCAATCTAATACTCAATGAAAATCAAAGAGCAAACTAGGAAACTAGCCGCAGGTTGCTCAAAGCACTGCTTTGAGGTTGTAGATAAGACTGACGAAGTCAGTTACATATATCTACGGCAAGGCGACGTTGACGTGGTTTGAAGAGATTTTCGAAGAGTATAACTCTTTCCATTATACCATAAAGTAGCTAAATCCCCTATTTTCAAAAAAGTTTCCAATTTTTATTGTAAGTCCTTGGATAAGTACAGAACTAAATCATCATTATTTTGAATAGTGGCATTCATTTCCAAAGGTTGGTTTCGATACCAAACGCCTGAACCATCTGGAATATAGCCTCGTTTGATATACAATCTCTGGGCAGGACCATAGCCTGAGTGCAAACCTACACCAAGAGTGACCTTGCTCGAAACAAACTTGACTCGTTTTTCTGCTTCTTCTAGCAGTTGATTCCCAACCCCTTGATTTCGAAAAGGCTCAAACACATTAAAATCTGATAATTCTGGATAGACTCTTGCAAAAGGACCATGTTTAGCAGAGGGCAAAATGGTAACGTAGCCCGCTACAGCACCATCAATTTCCACAACTAAGACTTCTCTCTCCCCGCTTTCCTGTTCCAGAAAATATCTAGCCAAAATTTCCTCTCTACCAGACCAACCCTGATTGATAAAACCTTGGAACAGGTGTTTGATATCCGATTCAATCATTTTTCTAATAATAGCGTTTCCCTTCATAAGATGCTCCTTTAAAAATTCCTATAAAAATTCCTACTATCATTATAGCACGTTTATAGATCCAGGAAAAAGAACTAGCCGGGTCTTGAATTCCTGAACTCATAAAAAAAGGTCCACCCGGAGCAAACTCGCTCTTTCATTTCAAAGCTCGTGAAAAAAAGACCCGCCGGGGTCTTTTGTTTAATCTTCGTTTACGAAAGGCATCAAAGCCATTACGCGAGCGCGTTTGATAGCTGTTGTTACTTTACGTTGGTTTTTAGCTGAAGTTCCTGTTACACGACGAGGAAGGATTTTCCCACGTTCTGAAACGAAACGGCTAAGAAGCTCAGTATCTTTGTAATCAACATATTCAATTTTGTTTGCTGCGATGTAATCAACTTTTTTACGGCGTTTGAATCCGCCACGACGTTGTTGAGCCATGTTTTTCTCCTTTATAATTTTAATTGTCCATTAGAATGGTAAATCATCATCTGAAATATCCAATGGATTTGTTGCTCCAAATGGATTTTCATCACGTGAAAAGTCTGGTACTGAATTTGTAGGTGCTGAATAGTTTGAACTTGGTGCAGAGTAAGCTCCACCTGTGTGACCCTCACGCACACTACGGCTTTCCAACATTTGGAAATTCTCAGCCACGACCTCTGTCACGTAGATACGTTGTCCTTGCTGGTTATCGTAACTACGAGTCTGAATACGACCTGTCACCCCGATAAGTGAGCCTTTTTTAGCCCAGTTAGCAAGATTTTCAGCCTGTTGGCGCCACATAACGACATTGATAAAATCAGCCTCACGTTCGCCATTTTGACTCTTAAATGTACGGTTTACTGCAAGAGTAAAAGTCGCAACTGCTACATTTGATGGGGTATAACGCAACTCAGCGTCACGTGTCATACGCCCTACAAGTACAACATTGTTAATCATAGTTTACCTTCTTACGCGTCAGTTTTGACGATCATGTGACGAAGAATGTCAGCGTTGATTTTTGAAAGACGGTCAAACTCTTTAAGAGCTGCGTCGTCGTTTGCTTCAACGTTAACGATGTGGTAAAGTCCTTCACGGAAATCTTTGATTTCGTATGCAAGACGACGTTTTTCCCAAGATTTTGATTCAACAACAGTTGCACCGTTGTCAGTCAAAATAGAGTCAAAACGTGCTACCAAAGCGTTTTTAGCTTCTTCTTCAATGTTTGGACGAATAATATAAAGAATTTCGTATTTAGCCATTGATATGTTCCTCCTTTTGGTCTAATGACCCCAAGACTTTGCAAGGGGTAAGTGAGGTTCGCTCACAATAAACTATTATACTAGAAAACATTTTTTTACGCAAGTAAAAACTCTGGAATTCGAAAAAACGCCACATGGGCGTTTTCCTGTTCTTATGGTTTGATACGGTGCAACATACGTGGGAAAGGAATGGCTTCACGAATGTGTTTTGTTCCTGCTGCAAAGGTTACCATACGTTCGATACCGATACCAAATCCACCGTGTGGAACTGTACCGTATTTACGAAGGTCAAGGTAGAATTCGTACTCTGTACGATCCATGCCAAGTTCATCCATCTTAGCTACAAGGGCATCATAGTCTTCTTCACGCATAGACCCACCGATGATTTCTCCATAGCCTTCTGGAGCAAGCAAGTCTGCACAGAGCACGCGCTCTGGATTTCCAGGAACTGGTTTCATGTAAAATGCCTTGATGGCTGCTGGGTAGTTCATGACAAATGTTGGTACACCAAAGTGGTTTGAGATCCAAGTTTCATGTGGTGAACCAAAGTCATCACCATGCTCAAGATGCTCATAGTCAGCATCTTCATCATTTTCATGCTCTTGCAAGAGGTCAATAGCTTGATCGTAAGTGATGCGTTTGAATGGCTCTGCAATGTAGCGTTTCAAGAGTTCTGTATCACGTTCCAAGGTTTCCAAGGCTTGAGGCGCACGGTCAAGAACACCTTGAAGAAGAGCTTTTACATAAGCTTCTTGCAAATCAAGTGACTCATCATGTGTCAAGTATGAGTACTCAGCATCCATCATCCAGAACTCAGTCAAGTGACGGCGTGTTTTTGATTTTTCAGCACGGAATACGGGACCAAAGTCAAAGACACGACCAAGGGCCATCGCACCTGCTTCTAGGTAAAGCTGACCTGACTGGCTCAAGTAGGCTGGCGTTCCGAAATAGTCCGTTTCAAAGAGTTCTGTTGAATCTTCAGCAGCATTTCCTGAAAGAATTGGGCTATCAAATTTCATGAAGCCGTTCTTGTCAAAGAACTCATAAGTCGCATAGATAATCGCGTTACGGATTTGCATCACAGCCACTTGCTTACGAGAACGGAGCCACAAGTGACGGTTGTCCATCAAGAAGTCCGTTCCGTGTTCTTTGGTGTGATTGGGTAGTCTTGAGATTCACCAATCACTTCGATGTCTGTAATATCCAACTCATAGCCAAACTTAGAACGTTCGTCTTCTTTGACAATACCTGTCACATAAACAGAAGTTTCTTGGCTCAAGCGTTTGATCACATCAAACTTCTCAAGTCCCACTTCTTCACCAAATTTTTCTACAAAGTTTGGTTTGAAGGCTACACCTTGGAAGAAGGCCGTTCCATCACGCAATTGCAAGAAAGCGATTTTTCCTTTTCCTGATTTGTTGGCAACCCAAGCGCCAATCGTCACTTCCTGACCAACATAGTCTTTTACATCAATAATCGTTACACGTTTTGTCATTATTTTTCCTTTTCTTTTTCTTTTATTTTTCCATAAATGCTTTCAAGCGTTTAACTGCTTCTTTAAGCGTGTCTAGGTCTGTCGCATAACTGAGGCGTACATTTTCTGGAGCTCCGAAGCCAGCTCCCGTTACCAAGGCCACTTCGGCTTCTTCTAGGATAGCAGTTGTAAATTCTGTCACATCCGTATAACCTTTCATCTCCATTGCCTTTTTGACATTTGGGAAGAGGTAGAAGGCTCCTTGTGGTTTGACCACCTCAAATCCAGGCACCTCGGCAAGAAGTGGATAGATGGTATTTAATCGTTCCTCAAAAGCCTGACGCATGTTTTCTACAGTATCTTGCTCACCTGATAGAGCCTCAACTGCTGCATACTGGGCTACTGCTGAAGAGTTCGAAGTCGTTTGACCTGCAATCTTAGACATGGCAGCGATAATGTCTGCTTCTCCGACGGCATAGCCAATCCGCCAACCAGTCATAGCATAGGTTTTAGACACACCATTGATGACCACTGTTTGCTTGCGAATCGCTTCAGATAAGCTAGAAATCGGTGTGAATTCATGGCCATTATAGACCAAGCGCCCATAGATATCATCTGCAAGGATGAGAATATCATTTTCTACAGCCCAATTTCCTATTGCCAAGAGTTCCTCACGGGTGTAAATCATTCCTGTCGGATTGGATGGCGAATTCAGCACCAAAACCTTGGTCTTGTCTGTGCGAGCTGCTTCCAACTGCTCTACAGTCACCTTAAAATGATTATCTTCCTTAGCAGGAACAAAGACTGGAACACCTTCTGCCATCTTGACCTGGTCGCCATAGCTGACCCAGTAGGGGGTTGGGATGATAACTTCATCACCTGGATTGACCACAGCCATAAAGAAGGTATAGAGAGAATATTTGGCTCCCGCAGCGACTGTCACTTGATTTGGCGCTACAGAATAGCCGTAAAAGCGCTCAAAATAGGCATTGATCGCTGCCTTGAGCTCTGGCAGACCTGAGGTTACTGTATAAAAAGAAGCACGCCCATCTTGAATCGATGCAATGGCGGCATCTTGGATATTTTTTGGAGTAGTGAAATCTGGCTCACCCAAGGTTAGAGACAGGATATCTCTTCCCTCAGCCTTCAGTGCTTTGGCACGGGCTCCAGCAGCCAAGGTCACACTTTCTTCCATTTCTAAAACACGGTTGGATAGTTTCATAGGCCCTCCTTATTGACCAATGCTCCTGTTTCAAAATCTACTAGATAAAAATCAGTTCCTGACTTGACTTCCCAGATTGGCTTTTCTTGATAACGTCCAAAGGTAATCTTGTCAATCTCGCCAGCTCCTTTTTCCTTAGAAACAGCTTCCGCTTTTTCTTGTGAAACACCCTGATTTAGCTGATAAACGTAAATCTTATGGTCATCTTTTCCAATCAGGACAGCAAGTGCTTCTTGCTGTTTATTACGACCAAGAACGCTGTAATAGGATTCCAAGCCATTATACAAATCAACCTGATTAGACTGCTCTAATCCTGCATACTGCTGAGCTAATTTTTCTCCTTCACTTTTAGCTGTTTGATAGGGTTTCATGCTAAGAGAAACCAGATACAGAAAGGAAGCACTGATAACCACAAACAAAATCGTCATCCCTAGACCATACTGCCACAGTAGATTATTTTTTGCTTTTTTTTGTCTTTTTTTCACTCGTCTATTTTACCATCTATTAGGCTTTATTACAAGTGAATATAAGAATACTCTTCGAAAATCAAATTCAAACCACGTCAGTTTCGCCTTGCCGTACTCAAGTACTGTCTACGGCTAGCTTCCTAGTTTGCTCTTTGATTTTCATTGAGTATAAGCAAACAATTTTATTTCTTCCTTCAAAGTAAACCAGAATCCAAAAAACAGTTCTTACTTTTCCAATAGCAAGTGACTAGAGTTTCTGCAATTTTATAATTCTCAAATAAACTCTGAGCAAATCTCTTGCAAGTTGTTTTGTTTTGTTGTAATATATTTTTATAACAACGAGAAAATTCTCGAAAATTTTAAGAAAAAGGAGACACATCATGTCTAAAAAAGTATTATTTATCGTCGGATCACTACGTCAAGGTTCTTTCAACCACCAAATGGCTCTCGAAGCTGAGAAAGCACTTGCTGGTAAAGCAGAAGTTAGCTACCTCGATTATTCAGCCCTTCCTCTCTTTAGCCAAGATTTGGAAGTTCCAACACATCCAGCTGTAGCTGCTGCTCGTGAAGCAGTTCTCGCTGCTGATGCTATCTGGATCTTCTCTCCAGTCTACAACTTCTCTATCCCTGGAACAGTGAAAAACTTGCTTGACTGGCTATCTCGTGCCCTTGACTTGTCTGATACACGTAGTGCTTCTGCCCTCCAAGACAAGTTTGTCACAGTCTCATCTGTAGCCAATGCAGGTCACGATCAACTCTTCGCTATCTACAAAGACCTCTTGCCATTTATCCGTACACAAGTCGTTGGTGATTTCACTGCTGCACGTGTTAATGACTCTGCTTGGGCAGACGGAAAATTGGTTCTTGAAGAAACAGTTCTAAACTCACTTGAAAAACAAGCTCAAGACTTGGTCAATGCTATCAAGTAACTAAACTAACTAACATAATAAAAGCGAACAAGACTGCTTTTCTGACACTCAGAAGGCTAGCTTGTTCGCTTTTTCTCATTTACAAACTAAAATAGCTGATGATACATATTGTCCAATACAAAATATCTTCTCATACTTCCTTTACAAAAACCAATTCCTGTGGTTGGGACAGGTCTTCTCTGTAAACAAATCCTGCAAAGCTTAAACTACGAGCTTCCTCCACCGTCTGCACTTGATTTTCTATCAGAGACGTTAGGAAGGCGCCACGCGCCTTCTTGGAGATAGTTGAGTGAATCTTCAGCTGACCACCCTTATCCTCCATGAATTTGAAGGTCACCATTTTTTCTCTAATTTCCTTAGAAAACACAGTTTCAAACTCTGACGACAAGAGGGAGAAAATTAGGTCTTCACCATTCATAGCCTCATCATAGGCTACCTTCCAATGACTCTTCAAAGTCTTACCAGCGACCTTTAATTTCATCAAAAAGTCCAAACGGTGCGGTGACATCGGTGACAAGGCTGGAACGACTCCGTACAAAGCCGAAGTAATAAAGACATGATTTTCAAGATAGGCTTGTTCTGCCTCGGTCAGTTTGTCTCGCTTGATGTGGCGGTACATAAGCCCATCAAATAGATTCAAGGCTGGGTAGTGTTGAGCAGTTTGCCTTTTCAAAGCTTGGATATTTTGAAATTCTTCCTCCGCTTTCTCGGCTGAAACTTTGTAAAAACTCTCCAATTGACTAGCAGAATAGAGGGCCAAGGCATCCAGCACGGCCTGACTTTCTGGTTTTAAAGGAGCGGCTTCAATACTTGGCAAATCTGTGTTCATTTCTTTTGCTGTTGGGATTAAAATTTTCATATTAATAGTGTAGCATATTTTTTTGCCACTACCAAGAAATTCATCTAAAAAACCTCGGTTTAACCGAGGCTTCTCTATTTATTTGGGCCATCCTAACCAGACAGCCACGAGAACAAGGGCTAGGCCAGCTAAACTTGTTAAGATAGATAAGAATGTATCTTTTTTCTCCTTGAACTGAGAAAAACCTATCTTCAAAGCGAGCAGTCCGAGTAGCATTGAAGCAAGCATCACATAAAAACCCATTTGTTTGTCCTCCATTAATCTTAATTTACCTTGTTATAACATATACTTCTTAAATAAACCTTTTTTATACTCAATGAAAATCAAAGAGCAAACTAGGAAACTAGCCGCAGGCTGTACTTGAGTACGGCAAGGCGACGTTGACGTGGTTTGAATTTGATTTTCGAAGAGTATTACTGTACTTTAAAGGTCTTGAGATAGTTGTCTTTTCCTACTTGACCTTCGAAGGTTTTACCATTTTCAAGGTAAGGGAGGTCATCAGATACTGAGGCCTTGACCTTGTATATCTTACCATCAACTTTAAAGAAGTAGACGGTGTCGCCCTTGATAACAGCTGATTTGAGGTCCGCTACCACACCCTTGATGCTTTCTGTTGTTTCATTATCAATTTCAAGGTCGTTTTTGTTTGCGTACTTGCTAAGCAGTTCTTCCACTGTCGTTGCTACGATAACATTTTGGTACTCGACTGCATCTACCAAAGCGTACTCTTTAACCAAGCCAGCATTGTCCTTCAAGCCCATGATGTAGAGAGGCTTGTCATTGAGGTTGATGAGGATTGGGAAGGTTGCCTTGTAGGATTTCTCCTGAACAGCACCTTCGGCTGATTCACGGGCTGATTCTTCTGTCGCAGAAGCCAAGCTGTACTTAGTGATTTCTCCTGTTCGCATATTTTCTAGGATAAAACCAAGATTACTTTCATCTGCATTAGCCGACGTCACGCCTGTGTAGAGATAGATGTCATTGCCGATAGACAAGTAATTATAACCCTTGGTAGTCTGGGTCACATTTTTCTTGGAAATCATGGCATTCCAGAAACCGTCCTTGTACTTGCCGTTATAGTTGATTTGCTCGATGGTTTCCTCAGCTGGATAGACCCTGTCCACCCATTCCGGAACATCTGTCAAGCTGTATTCCTTGGTTTCTCCATTTGTAGCATCCAAAATAATGACTGAAACAGGACGAGGAACAGCAAGTCCAAACTGCTTTTGGTAAACTGTAGCCACATAGAAAGGATTGCCCTCATCGTCCACCTCAAATGATGGAGTCTTGAAGATTTTGGTTGGGTACTTCAAGCGCAGGTGACGCTTGACATCACGGTTAAAATACTCCGAGTCCGAATATTTGATTGGTGTCTTCAAGTCCACCAAATTCGCATTTCCAGTTACCATGTCCACCTTGATATACTCACCGATTCCCTTGGCTTGATTGTTAAACCATTTGATAGGATCTGCGTATTCTAGTGGCGTAACTCGATAAGGCTTCCCATCAATTGTCAATTGGGTATAGGTATCTGCCGCTACGTACTGCGACACCTTATCTGTTAGGGAACCCAAGTAGCGGTCACCAATTTTCTCAGCAGTACTTCTATCTAAAATAGGAACCTTACTGGTGTCACTCTTAGGAAATTCTGAAAACTCTTTTTCCGTCACCGTGACTACATTAGCATAATTTTTAGCCTGAAACATGCTGGAGGTCACCAAGGAAACCAAGGCTGCCAAGAGAATAATTCCTCCAATAGAAGCTAAAAGAACTTTCCCTATCCGATTGATTTTGACATCCTCTAGATTTAAAGCAGCTTCCGCCTTGCCGTGGCGCACATGAACCGTTTTGACCAAATTGATTCCCTTGCCAAAGCCAAATAAGACTGCCACAAGTAGCAAATGCCCACAGAGGAAAAAGAGAAATTCCCAGCTGGTCAGGTTAAAGGGCGGTAAAAAGATATACCAGGTTGTTGCGATAAATAAGTTCGAAGACTATTCGTTTCATTTACTTTCCTCCTAAATGATTCGTCCTTCCAAATGATCCAGTTCATGTTGACAAATCTGGGCTGGGAAACCTGTCAAAGTAATGGTCTGTTCCTGCCACTTGCTGTCACGATAGGCAACCCTTATGGTTTCATAACGCTTAGTAGGTCTCACGCCTGTCAAGGACAAACAGCCTTCCTCTGTCTCATAAGGTCCTTCAAAAGACAGGAGCACTGGATTAAACATGACCATAGGAACCAAGCCAAAATTAAAAATAATCACGCGCTTTTGCACCCCAATCATATTGGCAGCCAGACCGACACAAGTCTCACGATTTGCTAAAAGCGTATCCTGTAAATCTCTGGCAAGATAAAGGTCTTCCTGACTTGCCGGCTGAGATACCTGTGATAAAAACAAAATGTCCTTTACAATTTTCTTCTCCACTTCCTCACACTCCTCTTGCTTTTTACTATATTATAGCAATTATAGCACAAAAGACGGCAACTGCAAGCCCTTTCCCGTAACTATAGCAAAAAGCCATCCGAAGATGACTTTTTTTGCTATTTAATTTCTTTATAAGTTACTTCCATACCACGCTTAACAGCTGGACGGTTGGCAATTTTTTCTGCCCAGTTTACTAGATTCTGATAACTTGAGGCATCTAAAAATTTTGCAGAACCTTGGTAAAGTTTTCCTTGAACTAACTGTCCATACCAAGACCAGATAGCGATATCTGCAATCGTATAGTCATTTCCAGCAATATACGGTTTCTGAGCCAATTCCTTATCCAATAAATCCAACTGACGTTTCACTTCCATCGTAAAGCGATTAATTGGATATTCCAATTTTTCAGGGGCATAATTAAAGAAGTGTCCAAATCCCCCACCTAGAAAAGGTGCAGCACCTGCTTGCCAGAATAGCCAATTCAAAACTTCTACCTTTTCCATAGGATTACTTGGTAAAAAGGCTCCAAATTTCTCAGCAAGGTATAGAAGAATATGAGCAGACTCAAAGACTCTCACTTCTTCAGTCCCTGACTGGTCCAACAAGGCTGGAATCTTTGAATTTGGATTAAGCTTTACAAAGTCTGAACCGAATTGATCCCCATCCATAATAGCAATCTTATACAAGTCGTAAGCCGCCTGCTCAAAACCAGCTTCTAGTAATTCTTCCAATAAGATAGTGACCTTCACACCATTTGGTGTTCCCAGTGAATAAAGCTGAAAAGCTTGTTCTCCTTTTGGTAAGTCTTGTTCGAAACGGGCACCTGCTGTTGGTCTATTTAATCCCGTAAAAGCCCCTTGATTACTAGTTTCATCCTGCCATACGGTCGGTAATTGATATGCTGACATCCGAAACCTCCCTTAAATCGCATTCTTATCAAATCCAAGTTTACGTTGAACAAACTTGACAATTTCGACGATAATAATCATTGAGAAGCTTCCAGCCATAACGATTCCCCATTGTGACAAGTCTAGTTTGGTTACGTGGAAGATTCCTTCAAGTGGTTCTACGACGATTGTTGCCATAAGAAGGATGAAGGATACCAAGATAGACCAGTTGAAGGTCTTAGACTTGAATGGTCCAACTGTCAAGATGGATTGGTAAACAGACTTGACATTATAAGCATGGAAGAGCTGAATCAAACCAAGGGTTGCAAAGGCCATAGTTAGGGCATCTGCATGAATGGCATGATTGTCACCCACATGAACTGGGTAAGCAATCGCAAGACCATAAACACTCATAACAATAGTTGCTTGGAGTACACCTTGATAGATGATAGAACTCAAAACACCACCTGAGAAGAAGCTTGCCTTGCGTCCACGTGGTTTATGATTCATGACACCAGGCTCAGCAGGTTCAACACCAAGAGCGATAGCTGGGAAGGTATCTGTTACCAAGTTGATCCACAAAAGATGAACTGGCTGCAAGACGTCCCAACCAAACAAGGTTGATAGGAAAATTGTTAAAACTTCAGCAGTATTGGCAGAAAGCAGGTACTGAATAGTCTTTTGAATGTTTGAGAAGACCTTACGTCCTTCTTCAACTGCAACGATAATAGTCGCAAAGTTATCATCTGCAAGAATCATGTCAGAAGCCCCCTTAGAAACCTCAGTACCAGTGATTCCCATACCGATACCGATATCTGCTGTTTTCAAAGCTGGCGCATCATTGACACCGTCACCTGTCATGGCAACGACCTTACCTTGTTTTTGCCAAGCCTTGACGATACGAACCTTGTGTTCTGGAGACACACGGGCATAAACAGAGTATTGACCAACGACTTTTTCAAAGTCTTCATCAGATAGTTCGTTGAGTTCAGCACCAGTTAAAACGTGTCCTTCTGTATCATTGGCATCAATGATTCCCAAACGTTTGGCAATAGCTTCTGCAGTGTCTTGATGGTCACCCTGTAATCATGATTGGACGGATTCCCGCTTCTTTAGCCACACGAACAGCCTCAGCTGCCTCAGGACGTTCAGGGTCAATCATCCCGATCAAACCAGTGAAGATTAAAGGTCATTTTCTAATTCTTCAGAAGTCAAGTTTTCTGGAATGCTGTCAATAATCTTATAAGCACCTGCAAGGACACGCAAGGCTTGGTGGGCCATTTCAGAGTTGTTTGTATGGATGAGATTTGCAACCTTCTCATCAATCGGAGCAATATCCCCAGCTTTGTCACGAAGAACACAACGTTTCAAGAGTTGGTCTGGCGCACCCTTGACTGCTACAAGGAAACGACCATCTGGCAATGGGTGAACTGTTGACATGATCTTACGGTCAGAGTCAAAAGGCAACTCAGCCACACGAGGATATTTCTCTAAAAATCCTTTAACATCATAACCTTTGTCCAAAGCATACTGGATAAAGGCTGTTTCGGTTGGATCACCAATTAGATTGCCTTCGACATCAATCTTAGTATCGTTAGCTAAGACTACTGAACGTAGAAGCGGCATTTCAAGACCCAGTTCAATATCATCAGCTGAGTCATGTAGGACTGCATCGTAGAAGACTTTTTCAACTGTCATCTTGTTCATAGTCAGCGTACCAGTCTTATCAGAAGCAATGATTTCTGTTGAACCAAGAGTTTCTACAGCCGGCAACTTCCGAACGATAGAGTTACGTTTGGCCAAAACTTGAGTACCAAGGGCAAGAACGATAGTCACGATAGCAGGAAGCCCTTCTGGGATGGCTGCAACAGCAAGGGCAACAGAGGTCATCAACTCACCAAGTGGATTTTTCCCTTGAATGAAAACACCCACTACAAAAGTAACAAGGGCAATGACCAAGATTGCATAGGTCAAGACCTTAGAAAGGTTGTTCAAGTTTTGTTTAAGTGGTGTGTCTGTCTCATCCGCATCTTGAAGCATACCAGCGATATGACCAACTTCCGTGTACATACCTGTATTGACAACAACACCCATCCCACGACCATAGGTCACGTTAGAGTTTTGGAAGGCCATGTTGACACGGTCCCCAATACCAGCATCTGCAGCAAGTTCAACTGTCAAGTCTTTCGACTGGCACAGACTCACCTGTAAGAGCTGCTTCTTCGATTTTAAGAGAGTTGGCTTCTAGCAAACGTAAGTCTGCTGGTACAACATCACCTGCTTCGAGGGCAACGATATCACCTGGTACCAATTCTTTTGAATCAATCTCTGCCATATGCCCATCGCGAAGAACGCGGGCAGCAGGGCTAGACATAGATTTGAGGGCTTCGATGGCTTCTTCTGCTTTTCCTTCTTGGTAAACACCAAAAGCAGCATTGATGATTACCACGGCTAAGATGATAATGGCATCTGCGATATCTTCCCCACCAGAAGTAACAACTGACAAGATAGCTGCTGCAACTAGGATGATAATCATCAAGTCCTTAAATTGCTCGATGAATTTGACCAGGATTGATCGTTTCTCGCCTTCTTCGAGTTCATTGTGGCCAAATTCGGCAAGGCGCTTTTCCGCCTCACTTGATGACAAACCTTGCTCGGTCGCATCTACAGCCTTCAAGACCTCTTCAGGACTCTGAGTGTAAAACGCTTGGCGTTTTTGTTCTTTTGACATGTGTCTCCTCCTTGACATTGTGTGCAAAACAGACTCTCTTTTCCTCATCGTATCTTTTCACGACAAACAAAAAGAGACCTGTTAATCATAACAAGTCTCGCTGTTTAAGATAGGGCCGGAAAGCATACTTTTCAGTATAAAATTCGAAATGACGACACTATCGCAGGTTTCTGCCAGCTACTCCCTTGAGTAGTACTATTATATCAAAATTTGAAAAGTTTTCAAAGAGTAAGAACTGCCTTATTTGAATTTCCCCTTGAAAATCAGTATAATGGTAGAATGCTATGTGACTAGAAAGGAAGTTTGAATGAAGCAATCTATTTCAAATCTCAAGTTAGCTGAGCGTGGGGCCATTATCAGTATTTCGACCTATTTGATCTTGTCTGCAGCGAAATTAGCAACTGGGCACCTCCTCCATTCATCCAGTTTGGTGGCCGATGGTTTTAACAACGTGTCGGACATCATTGGAAATGTGCCCTCTTGATTGGGATTCGGATGGCGCGCCAGCCTGCTGACCGAGACCACCGTTTTGGTCACTGGAAGATTGAAGATTTGGCTAGCTTGATCACTTCTATCATCATGTTCTATGTTGGTTTCGATGTACTTCGGGATACCATTCAAAAGATTCTCAGTCGTGAAGAAACGGTTATTGACCCTCTTGGTGCCACTCTAGGAATCATTTCTGCAGCGATCATGTTTCTAGTTTATCTCTACAATACTCGCCTCAGTAAGAAATCCAACTCCAAGGCACTCAAGGCTGCTGCTAAGGACAATCTTTCTGACGCTGTTACCTCACTTGGTACTAGCATTGCCATCCTGGCCAGCAGTTTCGATTATCCCATTGTGGATAAACTGGTTGCTATCATCATCACTTTCTTTATCTTGAAAACTGCCTATGATATCTTCATCGAGTCTTCCTTTAGCCTTTCAGATGGTTTTGACGACCGTCTGCTTGAGGACTATCAAAAGGCCATTATGGAAATTCCCAAAATTAGCAAGGTTAAATCTCAAAGAGGTCGCACCTACGGTAGCAACATTTACCTTGATATTACGCTAGAAATGAATCCTGACTTGTCTGTTTTTGAGAGTCATGAAATCGCGGATCAAGTCGAGTCTATGCTGGAGGAACGTTTTGGAGTCTTTGATACCGATGTCCATATCGAGCCCGCACCTATTCCTGAGGATGAAATTTTAGATAACGTCTATAAAAAATTGCTTATGCGTGAACAATTGATTGACCAAGGAAATCAACTGGAAGAACTCTTGGCTGATGATTTTGTCTATATTCGCCAAGATGGAGAGCAGATGAATAAAGAAGCCTATAAAGCTGAAAAAGACTTGAATTCTGCTATCAAGGATATTCAAATCACTTCCATCAGTCAAAAGACCAAACTCATCTGCTATGAATTAGATGGTATCGTCCATACCAGCATCTGGCGTCGCCACGAAACTTGGCAAAATATCTTTCATCAAGAAACCAAAAAAGAAGACAAACAGTAACCCTATCCAGTGGATAGGGCTTTTTTGATTGATTTTCTTTAACCTAAACTATCTTATAAGCATTTGGAAGATTTGGTTTTAGAAGCTTGTTTTGTCTATTTCCTTGCTTGACGATTTTGCTCGATACGCCATTCCCTTTCATAGTACTTCATGGTATCATAGACCCTTTTCAGGAAAAATCTACATCTAGTAAAAATGATAGGGATAATCAAATCTGCTGACTGATGAAAAAGGGAAACAACTTCTCTTCAGTAAAGATAGAAGTGATTGGGATCTGCACATTTGTCCTTGTTTTTTTAAAAATAAACTTCAATCTGATAGGAATTCCTATACTTCCCTCGAATTCGAGAGAAGGAAAAATTACTCTACATCAGTCCCAAGCATAGAAATGACTCGATTTCTTTTGGATTCGGTTTGTAGTAAAAACCCCTGAACAGTAAATCTCAAATACTCCTTGTCCAAACTTAAAAAGTCTGTAAGTCAGATAAACTACTACTACACCCATAAGAAAAGTAAAACCAGCATAAACAAAAAGACTTATCGTATAAAAGTCTGGTCCCCTTTTTGCGAATACGAATGGAGATAATAGAGAGCTAACAACAATAAAAGCACTGAAACCAAGCCAAACAAGGCATTCCAAATGATTTTCTTGGGACTACGTTTAATGACTTCTTCCATCACGCCAACTCACTTAAATATTCATAGCGTTCGTATTTTTCAAGGAGTGCTTCGTTTTTCTCATCCAGTTCTTTTTGGAGAGTAGCCAGCTTACCAAAGTCAGAGCCATTTGCCTGCATTTCCTCTTCAATAGCAGCGATACGATTTTCCAAGGCTTCAATATCGCCTTCAATGCTTGCCCACTCCTGCTTTTCTTGGTAGGTCATGCGTTTCTTGTCTTCTCGGACCTTGACCACTTTTTCCTTTTTCAGCCTTTTGCACCTGATTGAGCCATCTCTGTTTCAAAGGCTTTTTCATCAAGATAGTCGGTGTAATGACCAAAGAAAGGACGAATCTTACCATCCTCAAAAGCCAGAATCTTGGTCGCTACCTTATCCAAGAAATAGCGGTCGTGACTAACAGTCAAAACTGGACCAGCAAAGCCTTGCAAGAAATTCTCCAAAACTGTCAAGGTCGCAATATCTAGGTCATTTGTCGGTTCGTCCAAAGAGGAGAACATTTGGTTTTTCCAAGAGCAGTTTGAGGAGATAAAGACGTTTTTCTCTCCCCCAGACAATTTCTCAATCAAGGTTCCATGCGTCGAACGTGGGAAAAGGAACTGCTCCAGCAACTCTGCAATAGAAGTCGTAGAACCACCGCTGGTCTTGACCTCTTCTGCCACTTCCTGCAAGTAATTGATCACTCGCTTGCTTTCATCCAAACCCTCAATTTGCTGAGAGAAATAGGCTATGCGAACTGTTTCCCCAATCACAACTTGTCCTGCTGTCGGCTCAAGACTTCCTGCAATCAGGTTGAGCAGAGTTGATTTTCCAACACCGTTGTCCCCAACGATTCCAATACGGTCTTTGAGCCTGCACCAAGAGATTAAAATCTTGCAAAATAGGCTTGTTTTCATAGGCAAAGGAAACATCCTGAAACTCGATGACTTTCTTCCCAATACGACTGGTTTCAAAGTTCATGGTCAAGTCTATCTCAGCACTACTGCCTGAAACTTCCTTTTTCAAGTCATGGAAACGATTGATACGAGCCTGCTGCTTGGTCGCACGCGCCTGCGGTTGTCTGCGCATCCAGGCCAATTCTTGTTTGTAGAGTTGTTCTTTTTTGTGAAGAAGAGCCACGTCACGCTCATCCTGTTCCGACTTAAGGCGAACATAGTCCTGATAATTCCCTTGATACTCGGTCAATCCAGCTCGATCCAACTCGAAAATCCGTGTTGACAAAGCGTCTAAGAAATAACGATCGTGGGTGATAAAAAGAACCGTCTTCTTGGAATTTTTCAAAAAGAGGGTCAGCCACTCAATAGTCGCAATGTCCAGATGGTTGGTTGGCTCATCCAAAAGCAAGAGGTCGTGATTGCCAAGTAAGACTTGCGCCAACTGGACCCGTCTTCTCAGACCACCTGACAATTCTCCAACTGGAGTAGATAAGTCCTGAATACCCAGCTTGCTAAGAACCGTCTTGACCTGACTCTCAATTTCCCAAGCTTGAGAGAGTCCATTTCAGCCATGACACGTTCCAAACGCGCCTGCTTATCCTCACTGTAGTTGAGCATGATCAATTCATACTCACGAATGAGCTGGATTTCCTTGAGGTCGCTGGATAGGACCGTATCCAAAGACCGTCTTGCTATCATCAAAAATCAGGATCTTGGGTCAAGTAACCAATCTGGTAATCATTCTTAGCTGAAAAGGGACTGACATCCCCATCAAAGCCAGAAACACCAGAAAGAACATCTAAAAGGGTGGTCTTTACCCAGTTCCATTGACACCGATTAGACCAATTCTGTCCAAATCATGGATGATAAAGGAAATATCCTTAAAAACGGTCTTGTCACCGACGGATTTACTTAGTTTTTCAACGATAAAATCACTCATTTTTTCTCCCTCAGATAAGCATGGATGGCTTGACGGTCATTTCTCCAATTCTCCATCGACAATGGCATACTCAATCTCTGTTAAAATCTCTCCCAAGTCTGGTCCCGGCTGATAGCCATATTCCTTAATCAAAATACCACCGTTGATTTGGATTTCTTTCTTATCATGAATGGTCAAACTCTGGTAGGTTTCTGTGATGGCTTGTGGGTTGACTGGTTTTCCCTGAGCCTGACGAAGATTTTCAGCCTGTAAAAGTAAATCCAAGTCAAAGCGATAACAATCGCGCTTGCTCAATTCTCCCTTTTCACGCAAGGCAAAAATAGTCAGTAAATCCTGAACTTGCTTGGCAAATTGACGTGAGGTCTTCCATGCTTTCAAAAAGGGCTGCGCATTTTCAATCTCCAAAGCCCACAGTAGAGCCGCCCAGGCTTGTTCAGAGGATTCAAAGGTGAAATCAGTCTCCAAATCAAACAGTCTATTGAGCTTGTCTTGGCTAGATGCCATATCAGGGAGATAATCATAAGCTTGACTCTCAATCATGGAAGCCAAGCCCCTTCTCCAAAAAGGAGCCAGCAAGAGTTTATCAAACTCAACGAAGGTACGCTCTACAGAAATTTTTCTCCAAAAAGTGGCGTCAAAGGTCTTCATAGCTTTAAATGTTTCTGTCTCCAGTTCAAAGCCAAGACTGGCCTGAAAACGGAAACCTCGCATAATCCGTAGAGCATCTTCGTTGAAACGCTCACTGGCTACGCCAACTGCCCGCAAGACTCGATTTTCCAAATCTTCTAAACCATGGAACAGGTCAATGATTTCCCCTGCCTCATCCAAGGCAAATGCATTGACTGTGAAATCACGGCGCTTGAGATCTTCTTCTAGCGAGCGCACAAAGGAAACCGCACTGGGTCTACGATAGTCCACATAGACATCCTCTGTCCGAAAGGTGGTTACCTCATACTCCTCATCCCTCATCTAAGACCAAGACGGTTCCATGCTCGATTCCGATATCGGCTGTTCGCGGAAAAATCTGCTTGGTTTCTTCTGGATAAGAAGACGTCGCAATATCCACATCATGGATAGGACGATTGAGGAGGGCATCTCGAACAGAGCCCCCAACAAAATAGGCTTCAAAACCTACTTCTTTAATTTTTTCTAATACTGGTAAAGCCTTCTGAAATTCAGAAGGCATTTGCGTTAATCTCATAATAAGTGTTCTAATCCATAGACAAGCTCATGACGCTTGACAACTTCTTTAATTCCCAAATTCACCCCTGTCATGAAGGAGCTGCGATCATAGGAGTCATGACGGAGGGTCAATCCTTCTCCCTGATTGCCAAAGATGACTTCCTGATGAGCTACTAAGCCTGACAAACGTACTGAGTGGATCCGCATGCCATCAAAGTCAGCACCACGAGCACCTGCAATCAATTCTTCTTCATCAGGCGCACCTTGCTGGGTAGACTTTCGAACTTCTGCTATTAACTCAGCTGTTTTAATAGCTGTTCCACTCGGAGCATCCTTTTTCTTGTCATGATGGAGCTCGATAATCTCCACATTTGGGAAATATTTAGCAGCCTGCCTTGAAAATTGCATAAGCAAGACAGCACCCAAGGCAAAGTTAGGGAGCAATCAAGCCACCCAAATCTTGGGCACGAGAAAATTCTTTTAGCTCTGCAATTTCTTCACTTGTGAAACCTGTTGTTCCAACTACTGGAGCAAAGCCATTTTCAAGAGCAAAGCGTGTATTTTCATAGGCAACAGCTGGTGTAGTAAAAGTCTACCCAGACATCCGCTTCAAAGCCTGCTAAATCAGCCTTATCCTTGAAAACAGGAATTCCCTGCCATTCTGATTCAGACTCAAAAGGATCCAAAACTGCTACCAAGTCCAAGTCTGGATCAGCCAAGACCATCTGACAAGCAGCCTGGCCCATCTTTCCCTTAAAACCAGCAATAATTACTCGAATACTCATCTCTACTCCTGTCTAAGATACAAAGCCTGCAAGAACACAAAGTGAAAATAGGAGTTCTGATCAAGGAGTGTCTACTCTTTGGAAGAACTATCTTTTTCACACAGGGTTCCAGGCGTGTTCAATTATCAAGATACAAAGGACCTTAGCTGCCCATGAAAAATAGAGAATGGCGCTGACTTTCCACGAAAGGCAAGACAGGCATCTTTTTTCAAGAGGCAGGTAGTCCGTGCTCAATTTCTAAGATACAAGGCATCTTAACTAGCCTATAAGCACCAACTAAATCACTGGAATATAACCTAGAGCAATACTTCCTGCTCCTAGGTGGGTCCCAATGACACTACCAAATGTAGCAAGTGAAATATCCGTACCCACTCCAGATTCAAGTAAGTGCTGACGCAATTCTTCAGCCTTCTCATGAGCATTTCCGTGAATGACAATGATATGGTATTGGCCTGAAGCTGTGGCTTCCTTGATAATCTCAATTAAACGCTTGGTTGCTTTCTTTTCAGTACGAACTTTTTCGTACACTTCAATCACACCTTGGTCGTTGAAATAAAGAATTGGCTTAATGCTTAGCAGATTGCCCAAAATAGCAGCCCCATTTGAAAGGCGTCCACCTTTCACCAAGTGATCCAAATCATCCACCATGATGAAAGCAGATGTATGACTAATTTGTATAGCTAACTTATCCTGAATGATAGCAAAATCATCGCCTTGGTCTTTCCAGTTAAAGACATTTTCAACCATGATGCCCAGAGGAGCACTTGTAATCAAAGTGTCTGGGAAAAGCAATGGTTAAACCCTCATAGTCATCGACCATATACTGGATATTTTGGTAAAAACCTGAAATTCCAGAAGATAGGAAAAGCCCTAAAGCATGGGTATAGCCTTGTTCTTTGAGCAAAGTTAGAATCTCATCTAACTTGGCAATACTTGGTTGACTGGTCTTAGGCAATTCAGAAGCCTGAGCCATTTTTTGGTAAAATTCCTCAGCAGTCAGATTAACACCTTCAACATACTCCTCACCATCAATATTGACAGGAATATCCAAGACATACAAATCTTCTCTTTGCAAGGTTTCTGCACTGAGATAGGCAGAGGAATCTGTGATAACAGCTAATTTCATATTAGAACTCCAAATTGATTCCTGGTAAGTCTAATGCAATTTCAGTTACTTCGTAAGTCAAACGGTTGAGCATGTTCAAACATGGACGAGCCAAAGTTTCAACTTCCTCTTGATTAAACTCACTTGGTTCATTTACAATACGACCTTCCACATGGTTAACTTGGGAAATCGTTCCACTGATAACAAATTTGTCAAAGACAATCATAAAACTTAAGACAACCACTAAAGATGTCACTTGATTTTCTTGGTCATGTTGGAGTAATTGGAAGTTCACATCCACCTTAGTTTCAGGAGTTCCATTTTCATTTTCCCATTCAAAATTACGCGCATCAAAATGATACTGACTGACAAATTCTTGTTCACGTTTAAGATTCATGTCTTTCTCCCTCGGCTACAATATTATAAGCTATTGTACCATAATTTTTTATTTTCATCTAGTTTTATAGGATTTAGTCAATCCCGATTTCAGCTCGAACTACGTCTGCGATAGTATCAACATAGTAGTCCACTTCTTCTGTTGTAGGCGCTTCTGCCATAACACGCAAGAGGGGCTCTGTTCCACTTGGGCGAACAAGGATACGGCCATTCCCTGCCATTTCTTCTTCCATCTTCTCGATGATAGCCTTAATAGCTGGCACTTCCATAGCCTTTTCCTTCATGGCATTTTCCACTCGGATATTGACTAATTTTTGTGGATAAATGGTTACTTCTGCTGCCAAGTCTGACAAACTCTTACCAGTTTCCTTCATGATTTTAGCCAATTGGACGGCAGACAATTGACCATCACCTGTGGTATTGTAATCCATCAAGATGACGTGACCAGACTGTTCACCACCAAGATTGTAGCCTGATTTTCTCATTTCTTCCACAACATAGCGGTCACCAACTGCAGTGACTGCCTTGTTAATGCCTTCACGGTCCAAGGCCTTGTGGAAACCAAGGTTAGACATAACAGTTGTCACGATTGTATTTTTAGCCAATTGTCCTTTTTCAGAAAGGTATTTTCCGATGATGTACATAATCTTGTCACCATCAACGATGTCTCCATTTTCATCAACAGCAATCAAACGGTCACTGTCTCCATCAAAAGCCAAACCAATATCTGATCCGCTTTCTTTGACCACTTCTTGAAGGGTTTCTGGGTGGGTTGAACCAACATTAAGGTTGATATTAAGACCATCTGGTGTTTCCCCTATAACAGTCAATTGAGCTCCAAGGTCTGCAAAGATTTGACGGGCACTGGTAGAAGCGGCACCATTAGCTGTATCCAAGGCAACCTTCATTCCATCAAGAGGAGTTCCAGTTGAAACAAGGTAGCCCTCATACTTACGCAAACCTTCTGGATAATCTACCAAGGTTCCCAAGCCTTCAGCACTTGGACGAGGAAGAGTATCTTCTGCAGCATCTAACAAGGCTTCAATTTCTGCTTCTTTTTCGTCATCTAGTTTAAAACCATCACCGCCAAAGAACTTAATTCCATTATCAAGGGCTGGATTGTGGCTAGCAGAAATCATGACACCAGCACTTGCTCCTTCAGTTTTTACCAAGTAAGCTACTGCTGGTGTTGCAAGGACACCAAGTTTGTAGACGTGAATCCCTACAGAGAGGAGACCTGCCACCAAAGCAGATTCTAGCATTTCCCCTGAAATACGTGTGTCACGTCCTACAAAGACTTTCGGTGCTTCCGTTTCATGTTGACTAAGAACATAGCCTCCAAAACGTCTAGTTTAAAAGCCAATTCTGGCGTTAGTTCTACGTTAGCTTCTCCACGGACTCCATCAGTCCCAAAATATTTACCCATTTTTATAAAATCCTTTTCCTATTTTTTAATTCGTTTTTGAACTAGTTTGCTTTCGTTGACGAAGATGTCTCCGACGAACTGCTTGTAGTTGAATTTGATGTGCTTGAACTCGATACCACAGGTTTTGTAGTTACCTTCATTGTCGTATCAAACGGAGTAATAACTACTGGTAAGACTACCCCGTTGCGATCAATAGCCTGCAAAGGTACTGAGCCACTATAATTACCCGTAATCCGTTCGCTAGTAGGCAGAAGCGCAATAACTTTGTCAATCTTCGCTAATGTTTCCTGATCTGTCGTAACCGAAACTCGTTCATTTGACACGGTTACACTATCAATTTGTAGCTTGGGATCAATCTGACTTTGGTCAACTTGTGGCACAACAATCATCCCATCTCGCTTAACCTTCTTCCCAACTTTTACTGTAATCTTTTGAGGCGTTGCCACAGCAGTCATTCCATTTGGAAGATTTTCAATATTCAAGGGAACTTCAATCGTTCCAACACTGACATCCGTCAAATCCGCTGTGACCTTAAACTTACGAGTACTTTCCTGCATTTCGCTGGCCAAGGTCACACGATTGGCTCCTGTCAGCACAACTGAAACCTCTGATGCAAATCCGCTAATGAAATACTGGTCATCATCGTAATGAATATCGATAGGAACATTTGTTATCGTATTGGTGTAGGTTTCTGATTTTACCTGCCTTACAGTATTGTTATTTTGAAAATTAGTCGATGTTGCATAGATGAATAAGACACAAGCAAAAAAGAGAGATGAGATAATATATAAGCTATTTTTTCTCATTTTTCCAACCTCCTAGCAAACGGTCCCTGAAACTGACTTTTTCCTCAACGGCTGGCAAAAGAATTCTTCGTAGCTCTGCTTCAAATTCTTCAATCGTCAAGTCGTGCTTGAAAACACCGTTATAGGTAATAGAAATGCCACCTGTTTCCTCTGAGACGATGAAGGTCAAGGCATCCGACACTTCTGATAAACCGATAGCCGCCCGGTGTCTGGTTCCAAATTCCTTGGAAATCCCTGTCCTTTCTGTTAAGGGTAGATAGGCAGAGGTGACTGCAATCCGATTTTCTCTGATAATCACAGCACCATCATGTAGAGGAGTGTTGGGGATAAAGATATTAATAAGGAGTTCAGCTGAAATATTGGCATCCAAGAGAATCCCTGTCGCAATGTATTCTTGCAAGGTCCGAACTCGTTGTATGGCGACTAGAGCGCCAATCTTACGAGGACTCATATATTCAACCGACTTGACAAAGGCACGAATCATTTGCTCCTCTGCACTAATTTGAGCAGTAGAAAAGAAATCTGTCGCCCTTCCCAAACGTTCCAAACCAGTCCGAATCTCTGGAGAGAAGATAACAACCGCAGCAATAACCCCATAGGTGATAATTTGATTAATCAACCAAGAAATCGTTGTTAAACCAAGGATATTGGCCACAACCTGGGCTAATACAAAGATCACGACCCCACGCACCAAAATCATAATCTTGGTGCCAGCTATCGCTTTTGTAAAACGATATAAAATATAGGCCACAATCAAAATATCAAACACATTGATGGCAATACTCCAAGGACTAGAAAACAAGCTAGTCCAATATTGCAGGTTGGATAATTGTTGAAAGTTCATCTGCTGTCTCCTCTCTGTCCAAACACGTTCCTTTCTATTATACCATTTTTCTGACATTTTTTTCCCTATCCTACTTCATTTTAAATTAAAGAAAAAATATGATAAAATAAACTGACTAGAAAAAACAAAGGAGAAACCATGTCTCAACTCTATGATATTACCATTGTAGGTGGTGGTCCTGTCGGGCTTTTTGCAGCCTTCTATGCCCATCTACGCCAAGCCAAGGTCCAAATCATCGACTCTCTTCCCCAACTAGGTGGACAACCTGCTATTCTCTACCCTGAAAAGGAAATTTTAGACGTCCCAGGTTTCCCAAACCTAACTGGAGAAGAGTTGACTAACCGCTTGATTGAACAGTTAAACGGCTTTGATACCCCTATTCATCTCAATGAAACGGTTCTTGAGATTGAAAAACAAGAAGAAGGATTTGTCATCACAACTTCTAAAGGAAGTCACCTGTCTAAAACAGTTATCATTGCTATGGGTGGCGGCGCCTTCAAACCACGTCCTCTGGAACTAGAAGGCGTTGAGGGTTATGAAAATATCCACTACCACGTTTCCAACATCCAGCAATATGCTGGTAAGAAAGTGACGATTCTTGGTGGAGGAGACTCGGCTGTGGATTGGGCATTGGCTTTTGAAAAAATTGCACCAACAACCCTTGTTCACCGCAGAGATAACTTCCGTGCCTTAGAGCATAGTGTCCAAGCCTTGCAAGAATCATCTGTAACTATCAAGACACCATTCGTCCCTAGCCAACTCCTTGGAGATGGAAAAAGGCTCGATAAACTTGAAATTACAAAAGTCAAATCTGATAAAACAGAAACGATTGACCTAGACCACCTCTTTGTCAACTATGGTTTCAAATCTTCTGTCGGTAACCTTAAAAACTGGGGTCTGGACCTCAACCGCCACAAGATTATCGTCAACAGCAAACAGGAATCCAGCCAAGCGGGTATCTATGCTATCGGTGACTGCTGCTACTACGAAGGAAAGATTGATTTGATTGCCACAGGACTGGGTGAAGCACCAACCGCTGTTAACAATGCCATTAACTACATCGACCCTGAGCAAAAAGTACAACCAAAACACTCTACTAGTTTATAAAAAAGAACCACGAGTCCTACGATTCGTGGTTTTATAATTCTTCCGCTATCTTATTGATTTTTCTGAGTCTGTGGTTAACACCACTTTTGGTCAGAGGGAGTGCTGAGACTATCTGCCAACTGCTGGATAGAGTAGTCTGGGTGCTGAATCCGCAACTGCGCTACCTCCTGCAAATCCACTGGCAGATTTTCTAAGCCCATGATATCTTTGATTTTACTGATATTGTTGATGGTCTTCATGCTGGCAGAAACTGTCCGAGCGATATTAGCTGTCTCAGCATTGTTGGCCCGATTAAGGTCATTACGTGTTTCTCGCAAAATCTTAACTCGCTCAAAATCGTCACGCGCCTTCATGGCTCCAATAACTATCAAGAAGTCCATAATATCTTCGGCTCGCTGGAGATAAGTCACAGCTCCCTTCTTGCGCTCAAGCACCTTGGCATCCAGCAAAAACTGCTGGAGAAGGGAGGCAATCCCTTGCGCGTGGTCCAAATAAACAGAACTGATTTCCAACTGGTACTTACCCGATTCAGGATCACGAATGCTGCCATTTGCCAAGAAAGCGCCACAAAGATAGGCACGACCGGCTTCCTCATCCGATAAGATCGCCTCATCAATACCCGTTTCTAGACCAAAAAAGGAGTCTGCCAAGTGCAAATCACTCAGAAGGTCCTGCACCTTTTCATCTGTAAAAACGGTATAGACCCGATTCTTACGAAGATTACTTCTTTGGTGATGTCGGATTTCCGATTTGATTTCATAAAAATGGAGAAAGGACTCATAGAGGTGCCGAGCCAGTTTGGCATTTTCTGTCACGACTGACAAGGTCAAGCCCGAAGTCGAAAGACCGATACTTCCAGACATCTTGATAATGGCAGATAATTCATGCCGACTCAGATGGTGCTGACTCAAGATTTCTTCTTTTACTGCTACTGTGAAACTCATTTTCTCACCTGTATAATCCGCATCAACTCATCCACAATCAAATCTCCATCGTGGAAGGCACCTCCATTTTCCAGACGGAGGAAATTAGATGAAATCACGCGTGGAACTTGCTTACAAAGACCAGCAAAATCATGTTCCACCTGCACCAAGTATTCATCAAAACGGTTGGAATTCATGTATTCCTGCGGCACTTTTTCAATATTCACCAAGACAGTATCGATAAAAGCTCGACCAAGGTGGCGATGCAAAACCTCCACGTGGTCACTATCTGTAAAGTGTTCCGTCTCCCCACGTTGGGTCATGATATTGCAGACATAAGCGATTTCTGCCTTGGTCTCCAAAAGCGCCTGCCCAATTTCCTTAATCACGATATTGGGCAAAATCGAGGTAAATAGAGAACCAGGTCCGAGTACAATCATGTCACTTTCAAGAATGGTCTGCACCACTCGACGACTGGCTAGAGGCGTATCATCGTTGAGGGTATTGGTCACATAGACGTGGTCAATCATGCCTGTATGGTCTGCAATATGACTCTCTCCAGCCACTTCTGTCCCATCCTGAAAAACTGCATGCAGGGTCAAAGGATGGTCACTGGAAGGATAAATCTTCCCAGTTGTATGGAAAAATTTGCTCAACAACTGCATGGCATTATAGGTCGAACCCTGCATTTCTGACAGGCCAGCGATAATGAGATTTCCCAGCGGATGTCCAGCAAAGGCTCCAGCATCTTCAGAAAAGCGATACTGAAAGACTTTCTCATAAAACTTAGGCATATCCGACATGGCTACCAGGACATTACGAAGATCACCTGGCGGTGTCAACCGCTGCATATTTTTTCGGAGTTCACCTGATGAACCACCATCATCTGCCACCGTTACGATAGCAGCGATTTCCACATCTTTTTCACGCAGACTTTTAAGAATGACGGGGATACCAGTCCCTCCACCAATCACCGTTATCTTTGGTTTTCTCATGAACGGTTTACCGTTTCCTTTCTTCGGTCTTTGTCGCGATGCCCTTCATTAACAGGCCAATTCTTGGATAAGTCTTGCGCCAAGCGTTTAGCAAAAGCCACACTACGGTGTTGACCACCCGTACACCCCATGGCGATAGTCAAAACGGACTTCCCTTCCTTTTGGTAACTTGGCAAAATCGGTTCAATCAAGGTCAACAAATGTTGATAAAAGTCTTCTGACTCAGGATGATTCATGACATAGTCATAAACTGGTTCATCTACACCCGTTTGGTTTCGCAGTTCTGGAAGGTAGTATGGATTTGGCAAGAAACGGACATCAAAAACCAAGTCTGCATCAATCGGGATTCCATATTTAAAGCCAAAAGACATAACTTCGATACGGAAAGACTGGGCTTGTTCTTGGTCTGAAAACTGCTCTGCAAGGGTTTTACGTAGCTCACGTGGAGTGAGTTCAGTCGTATCCACCACATTTTGACTCATATTTTTCAAAGGCGCCAAGAGTTCACGTTCCAGCTTGATTCCATCCAAAATCCGTCCATCTGCAGCTAGAGGGTGACTTCGTCTAGTTTCCTTGTAACGAGCGACCAATTCCTTATCAGCTGCATCCAAAAAGAGAATTTTAAAGTCCAGTTCTTCCTTGTTTTCCAACTCATCCAAAACAGCTTGAATCTCTGAGAAGAAAGAACGGCTACGCATATCCACTACCAAAGCCAACTTATGGTCGTCTTCCTTTGTTTCCACCAACTGCAAAAACTTAGGCAAGAGAGCTGGCGGCATATTATCAATAGTAAAATAACCCAAATCTTCGAAGGACTGAATGGCAACTGTTTTCCCAGCACCACTCATCCCTGTCACAATCACCAAGTGAAGTTGTTTCTTTGTCATCTTTTTCTCCTTATATCAAAAGAAGTTTGGCAACACCAAACTTCAACTAGCTTATCCAATCTCTGCGATGACTTCAATTTCGACTTTTACATCACGAGGAAGACAAGCTACCTCCACAGCTGAACGAGCTGGAAATTCCTCTTTAAAGGCCGTTTGGTAAACCTCATTAAAAGGAACAAAGTCGTTCATATCGCTCAAGAAGCAAGTTGTTTTGACAACATGGTCAAAGTCTGTTCCTGCTTCTGCCAAAATAGCACCGATGTTTTTCAAGACTTGTTCTGTCTGTTCTTGGATCGTTTCTCCAACGATTTCCCCAGTTTCAGGAGATAGGGGAACTTGACCGCTAGCAAACAAAAGATTGCCAACGATTTTTCCTTGAACATATGGTCCGATAGCCTTTGGAGCTTTATCTGTATGAATTGTTTTTGCCATTTCTTTTCCTCACAATTTTTCTAAGATTGCATCCCAAGCCTCATCCATCCCTGCCTTGCTGACAGATGAAAAGAGGATAAAGTCGTCACTTGGGTCAAAGTTTAATTTCTTTTTGATTGCTGATTCGTGCTTGTTCCACTTACCACGAGGAATCTTATCTGCCTTAGTCGCAACGATGATAACCGGAATCTCATAGTATTTGAGAAATTCATACATCTGTACATCATCTGCTGACGGGTCATGACGAAGATCAACTAGACTGACAACCGCACGGAGATTTTCCCGAGTCGTTAGATACTCTTCAATCATGCGCCCCCACTTTTCACGTTCCTTTTTGGAAACACGGGCATAACCATAACCAGGCACATCCACAAAGCGCATCTTGTCGTCGATATTGAAGAAGTTGAGAAGCTGAGTTTTCCCAGGTTTCCCTGATGTTCGGGCTAGATTCTTACGGTTGAGCATGGTGTTGATAAAGCTAGACTTGCCAACATTGGAACGCCCTGCTAGGGCAATCTCTGGCAGTTCATCCTGCGGATAGTGGGATTTATTAGCTGCACTGAGCAAGATTTCAGCATTATGTGTATTCAGTTCCATAGTCACCTCTAGGCTGTTTCTAGGATTGGTTTATCCGTTCCATCGACAGCTTCTTTTGTGATGCGGACCAATTTCACATTTTCCTGACTCGGTACTTCAAACATAACGTCCAGCATAGTTTCTTCGATAATCGAGCGAAGACCACGCGCACCAGTTTTGCGTTCGATAGCCTTATTGGCAATTTCCTGAAGGGCTTCGTCGTCAAATTCCAACTCAACATCATCATAAGAAAGCAAGGTTTGATATTGTTTGACCAAGGCATTTCTTGGCTCTTTCAAGATACGAACCAAATCATCTACTGTCAACTGTTCAAGAGCAGCAAAAACAGGCAAGCGTCCAATCAGCTCAGGGATAATACCGAATTTTTGAATATCTTCTGCGATGATTTCTTGCATGTAAGAGCTGTTTTCATCAATCGCCTTGTTATTTTGACCAAATCCGATGACTTTTTCGCCCAGACGTTGTTTGACAATTTCTTCAATGCCATCAAAGGCACCACCCACGATGAAGAGGATATTTTTAGTATCCACTTGAATCATCTCTTGTTGTGGATGCTTGCGTCCACCTTGAGGTGGCACACTAGCAACAGTTCCCTCGATAATCTTGAGAAGGGCTTGTTGTACTCCTTCACCAGAAACGTCACGTGTGATCGATACGTTCTCGCTCTTCTTAGCAATCTTGTCAATTTCATCCACGTAGATAATCCCACGTTCTGCACGCTCAATGTTAAAGTCAGCAGCCTGCAAGAGTTTGAGGAGGATATTTTCTACGTCCTCACCCACATAACCAGCCTCAGTCAGAGCTGTTGCATCCGCAATCGCAAAAGGCACATTCAAGCTCTTAGCCAAGGTCTGGGCAAGGAATGTTTTCCCTGAACCAGTTGGGCCAATCATTAAGATGTTTGATTTCTGCAAATCCACATCTTCTGATTCTTCGCGTGTATCGTGAAAATTGATGCGTTTGTAGTGGTTGTAAACCGCCACTGCCAAGGCACGCTGGCACGATCTTGACCGATTACATAGTGGTTCAAGATATGGAGGAGTTCGATTGGTTTTGGTACCTCAGACAAGTCTGCCAAGACTTCCTCCGCCAACTCCTCACGAATGATTTCCTGGGCTAACTCCACACATTCATTACAGATAAATGCGTTGTTACCTGCGATTATTTTTTGTACTTCTTCTTGGCTTTTGCCACAAAATGAGCAATAAACCATCATATCATTATTCCTATTTGTAGGCATGATTTCCTTCCGTTCTATTCTATACTGTCATTTTATCTAAAATAAGGTCATGTAAAAAGCATGGATACTATTGACCAAATTGGTAAAGGCATTTAACCAGAGCAGGACAGAAAGTCCATAGCGCTTTTTACGAAAAGCCTGTGCTCCTGCAAGCAAGCAGACCAAACACAGCATGGCTGTGAAAAAACCAAATATACTACGTTCCATTAGACTTCCTTTCTCTTGCGGTATTGGATGGTAAAATCATAAGGATTTTTCTCATCTTTGGTATAGGATTTGCTTGAAACTGTCTCAAAAAGAGACAAGTCAAATTCTTCAGGAAAATAGGTATCTCCTTCCACCCGAGCATGAATGTGAGTCACAATCACTTCGTCAAGGTAAGGTTCAAAAGCCTGAAAAATTTGCTTTCCACCGAGAATATAAAGATTCTTATCTTGAGCCTGATACCAGCCCAAGACAGACTGAACATCATAAAAAGTAGTAACCCCGTCTATCTTTTCTTCAGAATTACGCGTCAAAATCAAGGTCTCCCGTTTTGGAAGCAAGCGACGTCCCATTCCATCAAAGGTCACACGCCCCATCAATATAGCATGATTCAAAGTTGTTTCTTTAAAGTGTTGCAATTCTGCTGGCAAATGCCAAGGCAGACGATTGTCCTTACCAATCACACCCTCTTCATCCTGGGCCCAAATAGCTACGATTTTCTTAGTCATGCTTCCATCCTTTTCACTGATAGTACTATTTTATCAAAAAACTCAAAAAAAGACTGGTTTGGAATAGCTTACAGAATAGAAAAAAATCCGTAAGAGGCATCCTACAGATTTTTATATGATTATTCTATTTCTTACAAACCAGGTGCTTGTCCTAATTCTGCCGCAAGCATCCAGACTGTTTTCTCAAGTTCAGCTTTAGCACCAACAAAGATATCGTTTGTCACATCATCACCTTCTTCATCAGTAACATCCAAAGCTTTTTGGAACAGAGTGATGAGATAACGATAAACATCTAGGACACGTTCCAAGCTTTCTTCAACATTACGGTATTCACCAGCTTCTTCTTCGATTTCACTATGTTGAAGGAATTCTGTCAAAGTAGAGAATGGGCTACCACCAAGTGTAATCAAACGTTCGCTGATTTCGTCAAGATAGCCATCAAGGCTGTCCATGTATTCATCCATTTTTGGATGCCACACAAGAAAACCACGACCGCGCATATACCAGTGTACTTGGTGCAAAGCAACGTGAGCTACGTACAAATCAGCAACAGCTTGGTTCAATACTTCCTTTGTTTTTGCCAATGCTACTGGCGCTGCTTTTGTCAATGATGTTACGTCTTTTACTGCTTCTTTTTTCAATTCTACCATTTCTTTTACCTCGTTTATTATTTTTTGTAACCATATTTATTGATTACTATCTCAGTATACTACACCTAGTAGACAAAAGCAAGAAAATTAACCCATATTAAAAAAGTTGTAATTGACTGATAATTTAAGAATTTTTTAAAATAAAACACAGTCACTTTCAAACTCTCTTAACAGAGATAAAATAAAGAAAAGAGCATACAATTGTACACTCTTTTCTCGGTTTTACATCTTAATACCAAACACTAATATCAACACGACCTCGGATTCCTTTTAGGTATTCAGATGAAGTATATTGCCATCCTTTTTCTCCTGAATAATGAGGATTATTCCAATCAAGCGCATCCGTATAAGCTGCAACCCAGTTTACATGTTGTAAAATATCTGGATGATTCAAACGAGTTTGCAAGAGTTGGCGATAGCTATAAACTTTCACATTTTGGTAACCAGCCTGCTTCATGGTTTCCATATACTTATTGATAATCTTGATCCAGATTCCAGTATCACTTGGAGCTCTCTTACTTTTATTGACATATTCCCAGTTCTCAACATCATAGTAGATAGGATATGACAAGTTCATCTTGTATTTTTTCAAGAGTTCAATAGTCTGATTGGCATCATCCTCAGCATCTTTTTCATTTTCGGCATAGGTATAAAGATAGACACCATAAGGAATACCCTGACGATTAAGTTCTTGAATATTGTAAGCCAATTCCTTATCTTCTACACCGCTATATCCCAGACGAACAATAACGCCATCAACCCCATTTTCCTGGATAACCTTTTTCCAATCACTAATGTGGCCATTGTGCTCGCTGACATCGATAACCTTCTTAGCCCGGTCTGTTCCGACCTGTTCTTCACGATGGTTAAAGAAGTAACGGTGTCCGTTTCGATAAACCCAACCAACATTCAAGGCTTTCTTTTCTTTCAGTTCCCCTGAATCAGCAAAAGTATAGCGAGTATCGTCCATAATTAACTCACCTGTTGCCATAGCACCACTTTCAGTAAGGTAGTAATTTCCATGCCACTCATCTTGAGCCATGTATCCCCACTTCTTGAAATAATACCACTTGCCATCAATCTTTTGCCACTGTTCATTAGCGTAAGAACCATCCGCCTTAAGATAGAACTTACTCTTATAATGATGATCGTAAAGCCATTCGTTTTGCATCATGGCACCTTGACCATTCAAGAAATAATTTCCTTGCCACTGACTTTTAGCCATATAGCCCCACTTCTTAAAATAGTACCATTTGCCATTGATTTTCTGCCATTCTTGATCTGCATAAGAACCGTCTGCCTTGAGGTAGAACCAGCTTTTATAATGGTCATCGTAAACCCATTCATTTTTAGCCATGTAACCACCCGCTTTGAGGTAATAGTTCCCATGCCATTCTTTTTGGGCATAACGACCATCTGCTTTTATATAGAACCAAGCCTTGTAGCTAGTATCGAAAATCCACTCGCTCTTAGCTTTTGAACCATCTGCTTTTACATAGAAGTCACCTTCCCAATGTGCTGATGTCGAATTTGGCTTACTTTCTTCTTTCTGACTACTAGCTCGCGTCTCTTTTACTTCTTCCTTTTTCTCTTGACGCTGACTAGAAGAAGTCTCAACTTTTTCTCTTCTTCTTTTTGACTTGCAGTCGTTTCTGATTTCTTTTCTTCTAACTTACCAGAAGAAGCTTGAACACTGCTTTCTTCCGAAGATGCTTTCACTTCAGCTTCATTTGCAGCGACATGATTAACTGCCAAACCCAGTAAACAGAGACTTGCTAATCCAATTTTACCAATCTTTGTTTTCAATCTTTCCTCTCCTATAAAAAATGGAACAGACACCTGAATGCTGTTCCACCTAGCTTTTGCTGCTTACTAATTATTTTACAAAGTCAAGCAAAGCCAAGAAGCTTTCTGCTTCAAGTGACGCACCACCAACAAGGGCACCGTCAACGTCTGGGCAAGCCATGTATGAAGCAACGTTTTCAGGTTTAACAGAACCACCGTATTGAACACGAACTTTGTCCGCAACTTCTTGACCAAAGTCAGCAGCTACAACGTCACGAACAACTTTACACATTTTTTGTGCGTCGTCTTGTGAAGCTGATTTACCAGTACCGATAGCCCAGATTGGCTCATAAGCGATAACTGATGCAGCAACTTGTTCAGCAGTCAATCCAGCCAGATGCAGCAGATACTTGAGCACCTACGAATTCAGCAGCTTTACCAGCTTCGTAAGTTTCAAGTGACTCACCACAACAGATGATTGGAAGCATACCGTTTGCAAAGATTGCTTTTGCTTTTTTGTTGATATCTTCGTCAGTTTCATGGAAGTAGTCACGGCGTTCTGAGTGACCGATAACAACGTAGTCAGTACCGATTTCTTTCAAAACTTGTGGGCTTGTTTCACCAGTGAAAGCACCTGCATTTTCAAAGTAGCAGTTTTGAGCAGCAACTTTAAGGTTTGAACCTTTTGCAGCAGCAAGAACAGTTGTCAAATCAAGAGCTGGAGCTGCGATACCTGCTTCAACAAGATCTGATGAAGGAAGTTTTGATGCAACTGCTTCAACGAATGCTTTAGCTTCTTCTGGATTTTTGTTCATTTTCCAGTTACCAGCGATAAATGGTTTACGTGACATTTCACATACCTCTTTTTTCATTTTATTTTCTATTTATTTTATCACAATTAGACACAGCTTGCAAATCTTACTCGGATTTCAAGCCTGCTTACAAGGATTAATCCTTCCAGAGATCCATAGCATTTCTAAAATCTGCAGATACCTGTGTCAACTGAGGATTGCTTGCTTCTCTCTCTGCCCGTTTAGCCTCGATTTGAGCCACACTTTTGATACCTTCATGGCGCCAATTTCTCAAAATCGCCTGAATGTACTTCCAGTTTGGTTTGCCATTCAAAACCGCTTCACGAAGAGCTTCCTTAATCAAGTCAGCACTGGTTCCATCTTCCTTTAGCGTCTTGGTCAAATCCTCAATCTCAAAAGGAGTCAATAAGCGCCCTAACTCCTGCTGGAAAGTTTCCACCAAATCCTTAAGCTGGTTTTGGGGTGTCAGCTGGTCTGAACTTGAATGAACTACTCCAAGCAGGTCATCCAAACGTTCTAATGCCAAACTAGCATCAAAAAGCAATTCAATTTCACCATTCAATTCGATAGTTCGATACTGAAGCAGTCCCCTCTCCGTCAGATTGGAAATAGCCTGATTGACATCCGAAATTTCCTTGCCAATCCTTTCAGCAATCTGGCTTGGAGACATCTCTTCCAAACCTGTCGTATTTTGCAAATAGAAAAATTGCCAGACCAGAAAATCGTCGCTAGAAGGAAAGAGTTCCTTAAAATGCAAGAGCAGGGCACTCGGTAAAACCAAGTTCCCTGATTTAAAAGCGTCTAAATATGTCATAATTCCTCTTATAAATACCCAAATGCAGATGCATCATCTTCTATTTTTCTCCAGTCAAAAGGGGTTTCCTGATAGACCGCATAATTCACCCAGTTACTGAAAAAGAGGGCTGCTGATGAAGACCAACAAAGACAAGGTGTCTGGTTGACATCATCATCCTTAAAGTAATTTTCTGGAATATGTGGATCTAAACCTGCGTCACGATCCCTAAAATACTCTTTTGCCAAAGTATCACGATCATATTCCAAATGCCCAAAACTATAAATTTCTCGTAAATCACGACTAGCCAAAATCGAAACCCCAACCTGAGGACCCTCTGATAAAATCTCGAGATTGGTTTTGTTTAAGACCTCTTCCTTAGAAATCTCCGTGTGCCGTGAATGAGGGGAAACGTAGCTATCATCAAAGCCTCTAAAAAGAAGGTGACCCTCTTTTAGGGTGTCTTGAGGATAAATACCTGATAGCTTACTGTCCATCTGGTATTTTTCCACTCCATAGCGCAGATAAAGACCAGCCTGAGCACCCCAACAGATATGAAGGGTCGAATAGACATGGGTCTTGGACCACTCAAGCACCTGACTGAATTCCTCCCAATAGTCCACTTCCTCAAATGGTAAATGCTCAATCGGAGCCCCTGTGATAATCATCCCATCAAAATACTCGTCCTTGACTTCAGGAAAAGTTTTATAAAAGGTCTCCATGTGCTCTGCACGAGTCGTCTTGGAACGGTGGCTCTCCATATAGAGAAAGTCTATGTCCAATTGCAAAGGAGTATTTGCTAAATGCCGTAACAACTGGGTCTCTGTGACCACTTTTTTGGGCATTAGGTTTAAAATCAAAATTTTCAAGGGACGGATATCTTGGTGGGCCGCACGTTGATCATCCATGACAAAGATATTCTCTGTCCGTAAAATCTCAACAGCTGGCAATTTTTTATCAATTCTAATCGGCATAACCTTCTCCTAACTGTACTCTTTTAGAAATAATTGAATGTGTTTGAAGTCAAATCTCAAACACTTAGTCCTTTTATTATACTGCAAGAAGATATAGTTTTCAATTATAGTTTTTCTCTAACTAGCTATAGTCTATTTTTATATCCTAATGTAGAGAAAACAGCCCTAGGGACTGTTTTTCATTAATAATGCATGAGAACTTTGTAATCGTAGTCACCGATTTTTTCACGGCCGTTCAATTCATCCAATTCAACAAGGAAAGCACAACCTGCTACAACACCACCAAGTTTTTCAATCATCTCGATAGTTGCCTTAACAGTTCCACCTGTTGCCAAGAGGTCATCCACGATAAGAACTCGTTGACCTGGCTTGATAGCGTCAGCATGCATTGTCAAGGTATCAACACCGTACTCTTTTTCATAGTCAGCAGAAATGACTTCGCGTGGCAATTTACCTGGCTTACGAACAGGCGCGAAACCAATTCCCAACTCAAATGCAACTGGACAGCCCACGATAAAACCACGAGCTTCAGGCCCCACGATCATGTCGATTTCTTATCAGTAGCATACTGAACGATTTCACGAACAGCGTAACTATAAGCGTTTCCATCAGCCATCAAAGGACTGATATCACGGAAGGTAATACCCTCCTTTGGATAATTTTCAATTGTTGCAATGTAATCTTTTAAATTCATCTTTTTCTTTCTTTCAAAGTTTTTACTCTCTATTATACCATATTTTCTCCGAAAGAAGAAAGCAAAACTCCATTTCCTTTTCAAGTCAGGAGCAAAATAGTTCAGTTCTCCCTTCCTATAAGGCAAAACCAAGAAAAAAAACGAGCACTTTCGTACTCGTTCTCTGATATAAACTACTGATTAAAGTGAGTTTACGTCAACTTTGATACCAACACCTTGAGTAGTTGTGATAGTCAAGTTTGTTACGTAAGTTCCTTTAGCTGTAGCTGGTTTTGCTTTTTGGATTGTTTCGTTGAAAGCTTTGAAGTTTTCAACCAATTTTTCAGCTTCAAATGATACTTTACCGATGATTGCTTGAACGTTACCTGCACGGTCAGCACGGTAAGTGATTTTACCACCTTTAGACTCTTCAACTGCTTTAGCAACATCCATTGTTACAGTACCAGTTTTAGGGTTTGGCATCAAGTTACGTGGTCCAAGGACACGTCCAAGACGTCCAACAAGAGCCATCATGTCAGGTGTAGCGATAACTACGTCGAAGTCCAACCAACCGTCGTTGATTTTAGCAACAAGGTCATCTTCACCAACAAAGTCTGCACCAGCAGCTTTTGCTTCTTCAGCTTTTGCACCACGTGCGAAAACAAGAACGCGTGAAGTTTTACCAGTACCGTTTGGCAATACCATTGCTCCACGGATTTGTTGGTCAGCTTTTTTAACGTCGATGTTCAAGTTGTAAGCAACTTCTACAGTTGCGTCAAATTTTGCAAAGTTAGTTTCTTTTGCAAGTGCTACAGCTTCTTCTACGCTGTATGCTTTTGTGCTGTCGATTTTCTCAAGAGCAGCACGAAGTTGTTTTGCTTTTTTTAGCCATTTTTCTATTCTCCTTGTAAGTGGTTCAATCGATTTTCATCTCCCACGTCACTTCTCGAAATGATGAAGTCTTGCGGGTTTTCAGTCTATTAGATTCTTTTCCTACTTCGTTAAGCTTCCCTTGCTGTACCCAAGTACAAGCTTCAGTCACTTGCCTAGTATGAAAAGCAACTAATAGACTGCTGTGAGATTTTCTACTGTGTTATTGATTAGTCAACAACAGTGAATCCCATAGAACGAGCAGTACCTTCGATCATACGCATTGCAGACTCTACGTTTGCTGCGTTCAAATCTGGCATCTTAGTTTCTGCAATTTCTTGTACTTGTGCACGAGTAACTGTAGCAACTTTAGTTTTAGTTAGGTGTACCTGATCCTTTTTCAACACCTGCAGCTTTTTTCAAAAGAACAGCAGCTGGTGGTGTTTTAGTGATGAAAGTAAATGATTTATCTTCGTAAACTGAGATAACAACTGGAATGATCATACCAGCTTGGTCAGCTGTACGAGCGTTGAACTCTTTTGTGAATCCCATGATGTTGATACCAGCTTGACCAAGAGCAGGTCCAACCGGTGGAGCTGGTGTAGCTTTACCAGCAGGGATTTGCAATTTTACAAGTTTTTCGACTTTTTTAGCCATTTTTAAATCCTCCTTTGTGGTTTTGGCGGTAATTAAAGATTTTTACCTCCCACAAGTATGCTTTTCACATACCCATCTATTATACACTATTTATCTAGAATTGCAAGAGAAAAGTTTATTTTTTAATCGACGTAATCTCCGCCTTCAAAGCCATAGTACTCTTCCAAACTGAGACCACTCTCAGCAATTTCTTTTGCTTCTTTTCCGACATAACGAAGGTGCCATTCTTCAGCCATATAGCCTGTTTCCTTTTCCTTACCTTTGAGATAACGGACAACAAAAGCCATAATCAGCCGCATGGTCCAAGAGCCATTGGGCCGCTTTTTCTTCTGTCACCAAATCACCATTTGTCCCAATCACATCAAAGGCCAAACCTGTCTGGTGCTCGCTATAGCCAGGACGGGCAGAGTAACGGTCAGCAGCTTCCTTCCCATCTTGATTGACATAATCTTGATAGAGCTTGGTCTGAGTTTCATAACTTCTAAAGCCACTATAATGGTCACTAATGGGGAAACCTGCCTCTTGCATCGCTTTGATGAGTTTGACCAACTCTGCCTTGGCTGTTGGATTTTCCCCTGGATTGTAGTCTTTCGACAATGGATAGTGTTTATTGGCTACGATGATTTCATCGTATTTTCCTTGGATGCTGTAGTAGTCTCCTTTATTGACCACTTCTGCTTTTCTTTCTGGGCAGCTCCTTGAGACTTACTTCCGACTGTTCCATCAGCTTTTGGCTGTTTGTTCTGTCTTAGCTGCTCCATCTTCATTTTTTGATTTTTCTTGTGAACAAGCTGCTAGACTCAAAGCTAGCAAGGCTGTCAAGACAAGGTATCTTTTTTTCATTTCTACTCCTTTATTTCTAATAGTTTATCTACTTCTGACGATAAACGTTTGACTAATTTTTTAATCTCATCAGGTTTTGCTTGGCAGGTTTCTGCTGTCATTTCTTCAAAAGGAACCCACCAGACTGGACCACGTCCCTTGAGACCGTGACCATTCATATCACCTCTTCGTCTAGGAAACAGATGCCAATGAAGATGGGCATCACCATTTCCTAGCAGTTCGATATTCATTTTCTCAGCAGCAAAGGCCTTGGCAACTGCCTCTTGGACTAAACTCATTTCCTCTAGAAAACGGAGTCTCGTTTCCTTTTTCTAAATGGTGCAATTCGGTGACATGTTCCTTGGCTAGAAAGAGACTATAGCCTGCAAAATACTGGTGATCTCCAATCACAAGATAGCCTGTTTCTAACTCTTTGACAAAATAGGGATTTTCTCCCTCTTGATGAGCTCAATTCTCTGGCAAATAAGACACATATTAGTCTACCAATGCACTCTTAAGATAAGCATCAACCATACGTTCCGTTGCGACCACCGAGTCAATATGAGTACGCTCATAAGAATGACTAGACTCGATACCAGCACCAAGAAGGGCATGTTTGACCTCTGCACCTGCAGACATGGCTGCTGAAGCGTCCGAACCATAAAACGGATAGATATCCAACTTAAATGGAATATCTTGCTCTTTTAGCCAAAGGTCACCAAATGTTGACGGAAGTCATAGTGATAAGGACCTGAAGCATCCTTGACACAGATAGACACTGTATATTCGTCTGTTTGCTGGTCATCTCCCATAGCTCCCATATCCACAGCCAGATATTCTACTACCTGAGCAGGAATATTAGAATTAGCCCCATGCCCCACTTCTTCAAAGACTGAAAAAGCAAAATGGGTTGTTACAGGCAATTCAATCTTCTCTTCCTTATAAATCCGAAGCAGGTTAAGCAAAATCGCTGCACTGACCTTATCGTCCAAATGACGAGATTTGATAAAGCCTGTCTCTGTCACGACAGTTCGTGGGTCAAAGCTGATAAAATCACCGACTTCAATTCCCAAGGCACGAGTTTCTTTTTCATTAGTTACTTTTGCATCCAAACGCACTTCCATATTGTCTTGCGTACGTTCTGCAGTTCCTGCATCCTTGTAGACATGGCAAGAAGTTTGGTGGATAAGGATGGTTCCTGATACTTTTTCACCTGTGCTAGCCACATGAACGGTACAGTTTTCTCCTTCAATCATATTCCAAGGGAAGCCACCGATACGGTCCAATTTGAGACGGCCGTCTGATTTGACAGCACGGACAATAGCACCCAGTGTATCCACATGGGCAGTCACATAGCGATGCTCTTCATCATTTTGCCCTTTGATAGTTATATTGACACCACCCTTGGCTGTGCGAACCGGCTGGTAACCAAAACCTTCTAGAGTCTTGACTAAATAGTCCGAAATCTCACGAGTGAAGCCGGTTGGAGACGCAATGGCTGTCAATTCTTTGATATATTCTACTGTTTGATTCATTTTTTCACCTCTTTTGCTACCTATTATAACACATTTATCATCGGATAAAAAAAGAAAATCACTCCTGTAGACTGGCTACAAAAGTGATTTTATACTCAATGAAAATCAAAGAGCAAACTAGGAAACTAGCCACGGGCTGTACTTGAGTACGACAAGGCGACGTTGACGCGGTTTGAAGTGATTTTCGAAGAGTATTAGTGATTATTCCATTTCAAAAACATCACTTTCTTGCTTGTTTGGTAAAACCAATGAGAGCAAGATTCCGACAACGGCTGGTATCAACCATGGGAGTGACGCCTTGGCAAAAGGAAGAGCGCTGACAAGATTTGCAAGGAACTCAACCTTGAATGAGCTTCCTAATACGCTTGCAATAGCAATAGCTGTAACAACAGCAATTGTCAACTGCATACCTGGTTTTGAAAGAGCGACAAATTTGTTGACAATGACAATCATAACGATGGCAATGGTGATTGGGTACAAGATAACCAGTACTGGAATGGAGTACTTGATAATCGCATCAAGACCCAAATTAGCAATGGCAAAACCAATCAAGGTAAAGGCTGTCGCATAAACCTTGTAGCTGACTTGTGGGAAACGCTCATTAAAGAACTCAGCTGTTGACACAATTAAACCAACAGTTGTTGTAAAGCAGGTTACGGTAACCATAGCTGCCAGGAAGAGTTGAGCTGTTGAACCAAAGATTTCTTGAGTGGCTTGTGACAAGATGTAAACACCTGGTGTTCCACCCTTCATCGCCTCAGCTGGTACTGGGAAATGATTTCCAAGGAAACCTAAACCGATATAAAGAGCGCTGAAGGCAAGGGCAACAACGATACCAACAACCCAAATAGTTGAAATGTATTCTTTCTTACTTGAGAAGCCAAGTTGTTTCAAGGTTTGAACTGCGATTACACTAAAAGCAACAGAGGCAAGGGCATCCAAGGTATTGTAACCTTCGAGGAAACCTGTCCCAAAGGCAGAAGCTTGATAAGCAGCTGAAGCAGCTTGAGGACTTGTTCCACCGTATTTGAAAGCTCCTAGGACAACCAAGATAACAATCAAAATAGCAAAGACTGGTGTTAAAATACGGCCGATACGGTCTAAGATTTTTGATGGATTAAGCGAAATCAAATAGGCTGCTGCAAAATACAGAACTGTAAAGACAATCAAACCAAGACCTTTATTTGCATCCGACAAAAGGGGGCTAATCCCTACCTCGTAAGCTGTTGTAGCAGTACGTGGGATAGCAAAGAATGGACCGATTGACAAGTAAAGAACTGAGAGGTAAAGAGTCGCAAACCAAGGCGCTATCTTTGTAGAAATCTCGTAGATATATCCTTTAGGATTTAGCGTTCCAATAATAAGAGTCAAGACGGCGATACCGACGCCTGAAAAGACAAAACCTGCGATGGCAGGAAGAAAATGTTCTCCAGATAGAGCACCTAGAGAAGGCGGAAAAATTAAGTTCCCCGCACCAAAAAATATTCCAAACAGGAGTAAACCTGTTAGGGCACCTTTTTTAGCCATGAAAATCTCCTTCATATTTATAAAATACTGACCTAGTATATCATGAATAGGAGTATGAAAAAAGCTTCACGAATTAAATATTGAATGTTTTCAAGATTCTCAAAAATGAGAATTGTCTAAAAATAAAATTCTCCTACCCAGTCCACACCAAGTAGGAGAAAATTGTACTGTTTAAAGTTCTTCAAAGGCTAACATGCCCCCTTGGACATTGATAGCCTCATAACCTTGTTCTGATAAGAATTGGCAAGCACGCGCCGATCTCATCCCAGATTTGCAAATAACATAATGCAACTGGTCTTTGTCCAACTGATCATAGGAATCGGCTAATTGACTAAGTGGTAGGTTGAGAGCACCTTCTAAATGAAGAGCTTCAAACTCATCTACTTCTCTCACGTCCACTAGAGAAAGTTGGTCGTTTTGGTATAGCTGGTAAAATGCGTCAAAGGTAATTTCTTTCATTCTTTTTCTCCTAAAATGGTTTTAATTCTTTTCTTTCAAATCTGGTACCACTTCTGCCTCAAACCAAGGATTTTTGGCCATCCAGATTTGATTTCGCGGTGATGGGTGAACTAGTGGAAAATAGGCTGGCAAGTAGTTCTGGTAATGTTTTACCCGTTCTGTCACCTTGCCACTGACTTTCTCCTGTAAATAGTAGGCTTGGGCATACTGGCCAATCAAGAGGGTCAATTGAATATCTGGCAATTCTTGCAAGAGCTGCGGATGCCACTTTTCTGCAAAACCAGTTCTGGGCGGTAAATCACCGGATTTTCCATGCCCTGGAAAATAGAAAATCCATAGGCAGAAACAGCAAAAATAACCTGAATTGTAAAAAGGTATCTTCATCCACGCCGAGCCAGTCCCGCAGACGGTCACCACTCTTGTCTTTCCAGTAAAGGCCTGCTTCTTGGGTTTTAAGTCCCGGTGCCTGACCGATGATATTGATGCGAGCAGTCTTTGGCGCTGCAAAGAGAGGCTCTATTCCGCGTTCGGTATAGCTGGCATTCTGCGGATCCGCCATAATAGCCTGCTTGATTCTTTCGATTTGAGACATCTACTTTCCCTCCAAAAAGAAGTCTAAGCATAAAATCTCAGACTTCTATCGTTTTATTTGATCAATTCGTAAATAGCTTCGGCATAGATTGCTGCTGCTCGGAAGAGATCATCCAAGGCGATAAATTCATTGGCTTGGTGCATGGTGTCAATTGAGTCTGGGAACATGGCACCGTAGGCAACTCCTCGTTCGAGCAAGCGACCAAAAGTACCACCACCGATGACTTGTTCATGACCTTGAAGACCAGTTTGTTTTTCATAAACATTCAACAAGGTTTGCACAAGTGGATCTTCCATTGGCACATAGTGAGGCGTGTGACCATGTTCAGAAAGGCTAACAGAAGCAACTGGTAAGTTTTCAAGGATTGACTTGATTTGCTCTGGGACTTGTTCCTTTTTGGATAGCGGATGTTGAGGGCAATGGTATTATCAGCGCTTGTTTCGTCAAAGCGGAAAACACCGGCATTCATAGAAAGGGCACCCATCTTTTCATCCACATGAGCAATCTTGAGATTTTCACCCTCATGGTCGTTCAAGAGAATCTTACCAGCGATGTCAAGGTAGTCTTTAGCTGGACCAGCAAAGTCAAACTGGCTGAGGAAGAGGGCTAGGTAAGTCGCACCATTGACACCTGAAGCAGGCATAGCACCGTGGGCTGATTTACCAATGATGGTCACCTTGTACTGACCAGTTTCTTCTTGGATTTCTCCTCTAAGTTTGTGCTCTGCAACAAAAGCATCTAGTTTCGCTTGCAAGTCAGCCAAGTCACCTGAAACGACTGCTGTTGCTGATTCAGGTACCATGTTTTCACGTAAACCACCCTGTAAAGCTGTGAAGACGAGCTGCACCAGTATTTTCTCCTGCAAAAGTGGAGGTATTCTGTAATGTTTCCTTTTTCACCATTGATGATTGGGAATTCAGCATCTGGAGAGAAACCGAAAGTCTGGTTTTGCAAGTCCTACATGTTCAAAGTAGTAGTCCATGTCTGCCCAGCCTGATTCTTCATCTGTTCCGACGATAAAGCGAACTTTCTTAGAAGTTGGAAGGCCCAATTCTTTGATGATTTTCAAACCATAGTAACAAGCTGTTGTAGGTCCCTTGTCATCAGAAGCACCACGCGCATAAAGGCGACCATCTTTGATAGTTGGTGTGTATGGATCTGTGTCCCAACCGCTACCAGCAGGCACCACGTCCATGTGGGCAAAGATTCCGAGAACTTCTTCTCCATCACCAAACTCAAAATGTCCTGCATAGTTGTCAACATTTTTTGTTGGGTAACCATCACGGTCTGCGATTTCAAGGAATTTTTCCAAGGCTTTCACTGGACCAGGTCCAAAAGGATGTTGCGCATCAGCCTTGCTGTCATCACGTTCTGAATTAATTTCCAATAGACTGAATAGGTCAGCCAAGAGGGCTTCTTTGCGTTTTTCTACTTCTGCTGTAAAATCAATAACTGTCATTTTTACTTCCTATCTTTTTTCGATAATTTCATCTACTGGCAAGCGGTAACTTGGCTCCAGCTTCTCGTCTGTGTAGCCTACTGTAATCAACAGCTCTGGACGGAAGCGTTCTTCGATTTCCAAGACTTCATTGGCTTTTGATTTATCAAAACCAAGGATAATATTTGAACCGATTCCTTGGTCTGTCAGAGCCAAAACTAGGTTCATAGCTACAAGCCCCGCATTGAGGGCCAAGTAGTCACTCACTTGTTGTTCATTGTAACGTGCAAACTCTGCTGGAAGATTTTTCATAAAGTACTGAAGCTGTTCTTCTGAGAAATTCTTTGCTCCACCAACACGGGCAATCTTGCGAGCACGTTTTGCTAGGTCAGTATCTGTAAATAAGGCAATAGTTACAGGAGCAGTTGCGACTTGCTCAAAGTTTGAACCGTAAGCCAATTTTGCCAGTTCAGCATTTTTCTCACGAACCACCACAAATTTCCAAGGCTGACTGTTGTGGGCGCTTGGAGCCAAGGTTGCAATTTCGATAGCCGTACGCACATCTTTTGGATCAACTGGCTTATCAGTAAAATGCTTAGTCGCATGACGTTTTTTATTTAATTCAAGAAATTTCATAATCGATTTCCTTTTCTAATTCTACTGCTTCCATTTTACCATAATTTGAAAGAGCTTGCAGAGATTTTTCATAGAAAGAAATTGGAACAAGGATAAGCAACCGAATGAAGAAAATCATTTAAATCAGGAATCCCCTCATCCAGTTTCAACTAATGTTCAGCAATTTAAAGAAACTAGTCTATCTTATATTCTGACTTTATAGCCTCCAAGAAATCCTTCACATCTTCTACATATCCATGCTTCTCTATTAAGCTGGCTAATAATTCCAGATTGTGCCCCTGATAGTTGTCTTCTCTGCGTAGCTCTTCATACATTTCGATAAAGGGAAGACCCTTGGACTTGGCCAATTCTAACTCCGCTTCATAATCATAAGCGACTTTACGAAATAGGATATTGACCAATTCCCCATCTTCAACTTCTATCACGGCATACTGGGCACGGTGATTTTTCAGTGCTTGCCAATTAAAATAAGGCATACCAATCGTACCTGGATTGATGATTTGTTGCCCTTGACTTCCATAACGAAGCAACTGCTTGTGGACGTGACCATAGACTGCCACGTCAACTTTATCATCTAGGAGTTGGTCAAATTTCTCTGTATCATTCTCAACTAGCAAGTCACCACCATAGTTCTTATTTGGCAAATTATGAGAGATAGAAAAGCGCAGTCCGTCAATTTCTTTCTTTTCCAGCAAAGGCAAGTTTCGTAGCCAGACAATCGTTTCAGGATCCACTTGCTCCATCAAAAATTGTGTCATTCGCATGAGCTGGATTTCTTGCGGATGTTCCAAACCGTATTCGCCATCCAAGGCCTCCAGGACACAATCATCCCAGTTCCCACGAACAGCCACAGTAATCGGAAGGTCTTGTAGCAGGGCGACCAAGTCATTTGCACCTGGACCAGGAAGAAAAATATCCCCCAGAAGCCAATATTCACTGACTCCTTGATTTTTAGCATCTGCAATAACTGCTTCTAAGGCTGTCGTATTCCCATGAATATCTGATAAAATTGCGATTTTATGGTTCATGATGGTCTCCTTCTGTTTGGTAATCGACTCTTTCTTCCGCCACTTGAGCTAATTCCTCTTCTTCCTGCGGATTCAACTTCCTCTGCACAGCTTCTGCGACAGCTCTTGGTATGCCAACTTCCACAATCTCATCCACACTGGCTTCCTTGATTTTAGTCAAAGACTTGAAATGCTTCATGAGATTTTGCTTGCGTTTAGGTCCCAGACCGTCAATCCCATCCAATTGGGATGAAAAGGAGTTTTTAGAGCGCAGTTGGCGGTGAAAGGTAATAGCAAAGCGGTGCACCTCATCTTGAATGCGTTGGAGGAGGAAAAAAATTCCTGAGAATTGCGAGACAACTCCACCACCTCAAGCGGATCTCCAAAGAGCAATTCATGGGTTTGGTGCTTGTCATTCTTTTGCAAACCTGCAATGGGGATATCCAAACCCAGTTCCTCTTGGATGACTTTCTTAGCGATATTGACTTGACCTTGTCCTCCATCAATGACAATCAAATCAGGAGGAGTCAAACCGTCACGTTGAACTCGACCATAACGCCTGCGAATGACCTCTCGCATACTGGCATAGTCATCCGGCCCAACAACAGTCTTGATTTTTATACTTACGGTAATCCTTCTTACTCGGCTTGCCGTTAACAAAAGACTACCATGGCTGAAACAGGGCTGGTCCCCATGATATTGGAGTTATCGAAAGACTCGATGCGAACTGGGGTCGGAATTTGGAGCAAGCGTCCCAGATTTTCAATAGCCCCTTGGGTCTTTTCAACAGATTTCTCTAGCAGGTTAAATTTCTGCTCCAGACTGACACGGGCATTTTTTATGGCTAGATTGACCAGTTGTTTTTTCTCACCACGCTGGGGTTTGACAATCTTAGTATACACCAAGGCCTTGACAGCTTCTTGATCAATATCCTGCGGAATCAATACTTCATTGGGAACTAGGTGAGATTTTTCTTGATAAAATTGTCCCACATAGGTTAAGAAGTCCTCGTCTGGATCATTGTAGTAGGGGAAGAGATTGACATCTCGTTCGATAAGTTTGCCCTGACGGACAAAGAAAACCTGGACACACATCCAGCCCTTGTCCACATAGTAGCCAAAGACATCCCGATTTTGGAGATCCTTGGCCATAACCCGTTGCTTGGTCCGAAGCGTTCCAATGGCATGAATCAGGTCACGGTATTCCGCAGCACGTTCAAATTCCATCGTCTGGGCTGCCGTTGCCATCTTGCCCTTTAGCTCATCGATAATTTTGTCATCCTGACCCTTGAGGAAATCAGAGACTTCCTGGGCCATGGACTTGAAATAGGCCTCATCCTTCTTACAGATGGTATGGGCCATACATTGGCCGATATGGTAGTAAAAACAGACCTTAGACGGTGGATTGGTACACTTACGAAAAGGGAAAATCCGATCTAGTAGCCGTTTAATTTCATTGGCCGCACCCACATCCGGATAAGGACCAAAATAAAGACCCCCGTCTTTCTTGACCTGACGGGTGATAATCAAACGAGGATAACGTTCATTGGTAATCTTGATGAAGGGATAAGACTTATCATCCTTAAGCATGATATTGTATTTGGGCTTGTTTTCCTTGATGAGATTGATTTCCAGAAGGAGTGCCTCAATATTAGACTCAGTAACAATAAACTCAAAATCTACAATTTCAGATACCAGAGCTTCTGTTTTGGTATCATGACTTCCACGGAAATAAGACCGCACGCGGTTTCGCAGATTTTTAGCCTTTCCTACATAGATAATGGTGCCGTTTTTATCCTTGTGAATGTAGCAACCAGGGCTGGTCGGCAAGAGCTCTAGTTTTGATTTAATCAAGTTATTCATAGTTCCATTATAGCAAAAAAGTAGGGAAAGATAGTTCCCTACTCATTAGTCTCATATATTTTTCGAAGGTTTGCAACATCCTCTTCCTGGATACCATAAAAGGAACCTGCAGGTTGCATTACAGACTTCTCATCTGTATGGTCCAAGCCAATCGCATGCCCCAACTCATGTTCTGCCGTATGAACAATGCGCTCATAGGAATAACCATAGTTAGGATTGGACAGATAATAATGATTCAACCGCACCGTGACATACAAGAATTGTCCTGTTAAGAGATTGGTCTGACTTTCCGCCTCTCCTGCCACAGGAGTGCCTCCGTCATTCATCTCCGTAGCCAAGATATCCGCCTTGCTGGACTCCGTGACAAGTTCAAAGTTAAAAGCACCAGTTTGATTCCAATTCTGAATCGCTTCTAAATACGCCTCTTGGAAGCGTGAATCCATCTGGGGATCCAGGTAAATACGAGCAGAAGCCTGTGGCCACCTTCCTTCAGAGTGTTGCTGACTATCTGTCTGGTTCAACTTAGGCAGTTGCCCTGTTTTTCCCATTGGTCGATACTTTGTTGACCAATCTTGACTGACCGCTCTGCTTGCTTTAGCGCTCCTTGAAAATCCCCGTTCAGATACCAGAGAAAACCAAAAGCAAGAGCACATAAGAGAACAACTGTCCAAACCAGGCGCCAAAACAAACGCCACACAAAAGAAAAGAAAACCCCTATCAAACGAAAAATCCAGCGCATGTCTCTCCACCTTTCTAGCAAATAAAAGCTATTTTACTAAAACAAGCTGAAAGAAAGCTAAATTATGACAATCTCTCTTCTAATTTGAAATCGATTGGCAGGGTTGCTAAAAAAACTTCCAATTGTTTTTCCCAATAATACC
>BNJS01000972.1_pt1 | contig 115756 bp, 169 predicted proteins | sample 8540461 | NCBI WGS metagenome assembly BNJS01 (sample SAMD00202454, study PRJDB9452) | human saliva metagenome | isolation source: human saliva | place: Japan | reverse complement strand
AATTTGAACACTAGAATTATCTGGGAAGTTGAAAAAATTTTTATGCAAGGTTTGATCTTTAATTCCCTTTTATGCCAGATAAGAAACTTGAATTGTAATGTATGATTGGATTACGAAAAATAGAACTGTATTTTTTTACATATAATAAAAAAATAATTTTACTGAAAATAATCTTTTTATGGTATATATGTTGTATTTATAGATAAAAATAATGCAACCAATTAGCACAAGGTTTGGCCATGAGAAAAACAACGGTTCTTTTTGCGAGTAGATAAACTAAACAGCTCGTAAAGATGGTGAGTAATCCAGATGTTTGAATTGTAATGATAGAGAATAATGATATAAAATATAAAAATTCGGAATGATATAGCGATAGTGACCGAAACATTAAATCTAGAAGACTATCAATATAGTAAGTCTGTGAGTATTTTTAAACTAGACCTAAAAAGATTGGTCTTATTTTTATTAATTAGAGCTAAAAAGCAGATAATTTCATTTTTTTCGTAATTACTTCGAAAAACAATCTACGTCTTACGATTTGGATTAGGGTTGTGTAGGAATTGGATTTTTGATATTACGCAATAAACCTGGATATTTCTAGCCTTTTTTAAATTTTTAAAACTATAAAATTTTTGAATAAAAACTTTCTAGCTTTTAATTTTTTTCTCTGGTTGTAGCTTTTTGAATTTTTTTACGCTCAAATTTTTTGCAGGTTTTTAGCCTTTTTGGTCGATTTTTCTGTATAACAATCATAATTTTGCTTTTAATAAATTAAGACGAAATTGCTGTAATTGCCGCTTTTTGAGCGCTGATTTTTATTCCAAAGTTGCCAGATGGCGATTTTTGTAGGGGATTTCGCCCGACCAAATCGCTATCGGCGAAAAGTTTTCCAAGGTTTAAAGGTGAATCGAGCGGTGTTGAAAAACTTCTCCGTTTTCCGCGATGATGAAGTTTGCGTTGTTTAAGGTTAAGATTTGCGCTGGATATGAAAAAAAGTAAATTTGTGCAAAATATCAGCAACATTCGAGATATTCATCGAAAAAGTTAAAACTTTCGGGTAGAAAAACTTTCGAAAAGATTTTTTTGAAGTTGCGCAAAACTTGCTAAAAATACTAACGTTTTCCTTGTATAAAATCTCGCTAAACGAATCTAAAAGAATATCAACCGTGTCGCGTGAAATGAAAATTGGTTTTTTTCGCTTTCGAGGATGAATTTTTTTCGAAAAAGAATTGCGGTTTCAGAATTTTTATTTGTATCACCAATAAACAAAAATTGAATCTGCCCACTTTTTCACCAGCTTTAAAAATCTTCCCAGGAATCGTTTGAAAATCCGCCTGAAAGATTACTTTTTCGCAAAAATTAGCTCAGTTGAATTAATTTTAATGTCTTTTTCTTAAACTGTCGGGTAATAAAATTCGAACTTCACCAACCCCGGTTTTGAGTGCAGTTTTGTGGGCAATTGCCAACCCTCGAAAAGCCCCTGCCCCGCCCCCAACGATTAAAAGTTTTTCCGGCGTGTGTTCGTTGTTCAGGCTTACTCCATTCGATTTCTGGAAAAAGTAATTTTGAAGACTGAACACGCCAAAAATTAAACATCCGTAACCTCTAACGAAATTGGGCAATGGTCGCTACCAAAGGATTTCATTGTGAATTTCAGCTTTATTTTTGTGAATTTAAGCCTTTCGAAATTACAAAATAGTCAATCCGCCAGCCAACGTTCCGTTCACGAGATTTTTGCGAAATGACTCCACCAAGTATAAATTTCGGCTTTTTTTCTGGGTTTTGCTTTTCGAAAAATATCAACAAGGTCTGCTGAAATAAAATTCGAAAAATCCTTGTCGCTCTTCATCTGTAAAACCGTGTTTTTCCGCGATTAGCTTTTTGGGTTTGAAAGGTCAATTTCCTCGTGTGCAACATTTAAGTCACCACAAAAATATAACTGAACTTGGCTTAAAAAATATTTTTGCGGATTTTTCTTCAATAATTTCTAGATTTTTCTGCAAAAATCTTCTTTTGAAAACTTTTCCATTTTCGAGCCCTTTCGAAAATTCCAAAAAAAGCCGCATCCCAGTTTTCGCGAAGCCTTAAACGCCCCAAATCATTTTTTTGTATTTGGTGTATAAACGGTAATTAGCCAGAAATCTATAAATCTGGCTGCACAAATTCGACCCTCGGTTGAAGAATCACCAAAAAGAATCGGCGAGATTGAATTTGTTTAAAAATCTGTTGTGGAAAAATTTCGCAAAATTGCCTGTGGTTTTTGCTTTGACCAAATTGCTGTTCCGGCGTAACCTTTTCTCTCAGCGTGAGAATAAAACTTAAAAATATTCTGGATATTTTTTTCATCAAAATTCTCTTTTTTAAAATTTGTGTTTTGTCAATTTTTAATCTCTTGAAAAACATGCAATATCAGGATTTTTACACTTAAAAATTTAGCTAAATTTCCTTTTTCAACTGCACGAATTCCATTAATATTCCAAGAAAAAATCTTCATTTAATACCTCTTTAACATTCTCGCATTTTCGCGTTCAGATTGGCGACGCTTTTAAAGTTTCGCGCTTATCGTATTGTTTTTACCTTTTCCGAGTGCGATCACAATTTTAATGAAACGCCCCTCAGCTAAGATTTTTTTATCGGAACAATTGTTAACCCAGATTTTTGTGCTGAAAAAAATCTTCAATTTGTTTGCGAGTTGCTAATAATTTTTTTAGGTGAAGTGTCGATCATGTCAACTTTTGAAAGTCCTTCGCCCTGATTTTTTTAGTGAAAAACTTGCATTATTTGAGCCAAAGTTCTTCACCCTTTTCTCCCATTTCGAAGAGTTACAAAAGCACCTTTTAAACTAACGCGCCCATCGCGAACTGCGCGAACTTCAACACCGCGCAAGCTCATTCCAGCGATAAGCTCGTCGCCAAGTTCATAATCGAATCGCGCCCGACGATTAATAATATTTTTTTAGCAGAAGTTTTTTTGCCTTTTTCATCTTAAAAAATTATACCATTTTTTTAACTATTATTTTTCAACCAAGTATATTAAAAATAGATTTTTAAGTATATTAGAATTGAAAGAGAAATGGTTCAACTAAAAAAATGTGAGCTATAATTTATTTTTTTCGACAAATTAATTAAAAATTTTTACACCAATTTTTGCTCTTTTCTATTTTATATTTAATTTTGTAATTTGTTAAAAATATTTTTTTAACAATATAAAAATCCAAATCCGCTACCTTTTTTTCTTTATTTAGGTCAGAAATTTGTTTTTGAAAAATTTTTAGCATTTCTACTACCTTTAATTTTTCTGATTTGAATTTTTCAATATAAAACCAGTTATTCTTGACGCCAATATTTATTTGACCGTTTTGGTCGGAATGCTTTTACGGCATTACTTACAAGGTTTGAAAGAACTATTTCCAACGCCGTTTCGCCAATGTAAATTTGCTCTTGCTTTTAGCTGATTATCTATCGAAATATTTCTTTGCTCGGCTAATAATTTATAATTATCTAAAACCTTTTTGCAACACTCTATTTATGTTAATAAGCTTCTCATCATTTTTTTAGATTTTTCGAATGAAGAGGTTGATAATATTTGAGCGATATTTTGAGTTAGTTGGTCAACGATATCAAGACAATCTTCGATAGATTTTTCTTTGTTTTTTTATATTTGTCAATATCATATTTCATATTTTTCGAGAATTATTTTAAGGCTCAGCTAACGGTGTTTTTAGTTCGTGTGAAGCGCCTCTAAAAAAACTCACTTTTTTTAGTTTTTTTCAAGTTTGGTAATTTCTTGATTTTTTTAATTTCTAGACTATCAATTAATTTTTAGGAGTGTTGAATATAAGTCGTTTATTTGGCTTTTTAGAGCGCCAACTTCATTTGTGGAATTAACTTTTAATTTAGCATTTCGGTTAAGTTCCATCATTTGAGCAGTTGTAGTTTTGATTTCATTGATATTTTTGGTAATAATTTTGGCATAAATTAATGAAACGATAATCGAAAAAAAGAAAGAAAACAAAATTGAAATTGGCAAAAATTGAAAAGTTAGCTCTTTTGCATCTTTGTTCATATCTGTTGTTGAGATAAATTTGACCGGTATTTTTTTGTTAGAGTCAGTCTGCACTTCCCTATCTTCAATAACTAAAGAGTTATTATCGCTGGTTAGATCCGCCTCAATCTGATTATCGATTTTAATCTCATTTAGATGGTCGCTATCTTTCACGAAAGCTTTAACTTTGCTACTTTTAGAATATAGTTCAAGTATCTGCTTGATGTTTTCGATACTTTTGCCGTGGATATTATTGGTGATTTGGTCTGCTTTTTTTGAGTGATTTCTTGCTTGCGATTTTCAAGGTAGATTTTTGGGAAAAATAAAGTAAATCAATGCATGAATTAAAATTGCTAAAAATACTTAACGTAGAAAACGTATAAAAAAACATTTTTGGAAAAATCTTCAAATTTCTCATTTTCTCTCCAGTTTGTAGCCGATGTTTCGAATAGTTTTTAATGCAATCCAGCCCGAATTTTTTTGCGCAGATCTTTTTATATAAAACATCGATCACTCGGTCGAATGGTATATTTTCGCTTTCCTTCCAGATATTTTCTAAAAATCTGCTTTCTAGTTAAAGCCCTACCTTCGTTAAGTAATAAATATTTTTAAAACCTCAATTTCTTTTTGCGCTAATTTCTACTGCGGAATTATTTATTTTTGCAGAAAAAAATTACTAAAAATTAATTTCTAGATCTTTATATCTGAAAACTTCGAATTTTTTTCATAATTTTTTTGTAATTAGTGCTTCAATTCGAGCTTTTAAAACTGGGAGCGAAAAACGGTTTTTCAATATAGCCATCCGCCAGATTCGAAAAAGGCGGTGATTTTAAATTCTTCATCACTAAAAAGCAGTTAGAATGAGAACTGGTAGATTGCTTTTCTCTCTAATTTTTCGAAGGACGTCCAGGCCATTTATAAATGGAATTTGAATATCCAAAAATCACCAAGTCGATTTTATTTGATTCGAATTTAGATAAAGCCTCTCGCCCGTTTCGCGTGCCTCGATTATTTTCGTAGCTAAATTCAGATAGATATGCGCAAATCCCTTCTCGTATTGTTGAGTCGTCTTCGGTAATAAGTAATTTTTCATTGTCATCTTTTAATATTATATCACTTTATAGCATCTACTTCAAAGAGAATATCAGCGCCATTATAGCACTGATATTGTTTTTTTATTCTATATCTGATAATAAATCTTTAGGGTTTTTTTCTTTTAGAATACCAGATGAAGCGATGTACTAGCGAAATTGCAAGCACGATAGTCATGAATATAATTACCCAGACTAGCATACTTGTATTGATTGTCATATCAAGACTGCTGAGAGTTTTGTTAAATCCATCTACCTCAGCGCCACCGCCTAGGCCTGTTGAAGCTGATTGCTTGGCAATTTGCTTAGCAATATTTCCTGTAATACTTTGTAAAATATTGTTTCCGATTTGATTTCCGGCATAGCTAGCTAAGAAATATGAACCAATAAAAAGCTGGAATTGTTACGAAGGCTAGTTCTACTGCAAACTGAGCTAAAATTTGGCCTTTCGAAATCCCTAACGAAAGTAATATTGCGATTTCTTTTTAGCGAGCATTAATCCATAAGAATAATAGCAGTGAAACTATAATTCCGGCAAATAACAATGATCCGATAAATAGCTGGTTGGCTATAGAATAAACTCCTGAGATCGACTGTTGAAGCGCAGGATAGTTTGAAGAACTTTTAATCAAGCTATATTCCTGCCAGTTTATGTCTAATTTCCCTAGATCTTTTATGACTTGGTCAAGGTTTTTATTTCCTTTAACGGAGAAAGTTGCATCTTGGTAAGTTGCCGTGTCCTCGGTATTTCCATAAACCTTTGCTGCGGTGTGAATATCTGTGACTAAGGTGTTTTCGTAAAGTTCTTGTGCAGCAGTTACGCCACCTTTATTATGCCCGTCAAAAAGGCCTTTTTATTTCATCTTCTACCGTTTCGTTAGCGCCTTTTTCGTTATCTGCATCAAATAAATTTGATTTTAGCTTAATTTTATCGCCAACTTTGAGATTATTCTTTTTGGCTAAATCTTTGTGAATTAAAACTTTATTTTTGTCTTTAGCAGTTAAATGCTCGCCATCAACTAATTTATATGTGTCTGAAACAAATTTAGTCTCCTTAGAAGAACTCATTAACGCCAGTAAGCATTACAGATCTTTTGAAATTCTTAGCTCGCGCAGGTGATTGGTTGGCTGTGGTTTCAGCTGTTTCGATGATGTCGTATCCGTCTAAATCAGCAACGCTATTAATTCTTTTTATGTAGCTTTCTATATTTTCAGAGTTGGCAATTTTTTTAATATCTTGACCTTTGACGTTTCCCTCCACCTCTTGGCGTGCCAGGATTAACTCGGCGGTTTATTTCTATCGAAAAGCTATTTGTGATATTGCTAAAAGTTTTGGATGAAGCTTTATCAGTAGCTTCTTTAATGGACAAACTAATTAAACTTAAGGCCGACATTGTCAAGATAGCTAGCAAAAATCACTAGCGACTTTAAGCCTTTTCTCGTTACATATGCAAAAGCATTTTTTAGCATTATTTTACTCCTTTCTACCCGCGTTTATTAATTAATTTTTTTATTTTTTTAAGTTCGAATACGATATCAGCAGCGCGCGCAACTTCTACTGTGAGTTACAATAATCACGCATTTATTTCTCTCTTTGGCTAACTTTTTTTCAGAATTTCGATAATTTCGCTAGCTGTATTTTCGTCCAAATTTCCAGTTGGCTCATCCGTTAGAATAACTGGTGCGCTTGAAACTAATGCGCGAGCAATCGCCACTCTTTTGCTGCTGACCGCCTGAAAGTTTCATTACATTTCGTTTAACTTGGTGTTCGCTAAGGCCAAGTTCTAGCAAAAATATCTTGCTGAGCCTGATTGTTTACTAGGCGTATATTTTCGAGCGGCGAAAGGTAATCGATGAGATTATAATTTTGAAAGACTAGCGAGATGTTGTTTTTTACGATGATTTGTGTAGCCGGTTTCTTGGATACTTTCTCCGTTGAAAAAGTATCTTTCCGTTATCTGGCTCGTCTAGGCCAGCTAATAATGAGAGTAGTGTGGATTTTTCCAGCACCAGATTTACCAATAATTGCATAGAACTTCCCTTCTTCGAAACTTTCATTAGCGTTTGCTAGAACTTTTTTTCTTTCGAATCTTTATAGCTATAAGTTAAATTTTTTTAATCTCTAATATTTTCATTATATTCTCCTAACTAATTTTTGATAAAATTTCCTTTTGGCTTTTTTTGGTTAAAATCATCATTGATGAAATAATCACAGACAAGATAATTATTGTGATTAATATACCGTAGCTTTGGGTAAAAACCATTAAACTGTCTAATCTCAAAAGATGCTGTTTGTGAAACTTGATGCTATGAATGAGGTTTCTTCAGCTTCACTGATCCCTTTTTGTGATTAAGCTGAAAAACTAAATTTCCAAGAATGAAAGAGCTGATAATTGTCGGGATTGAAATTAAAACTAGCTCTATAATAAATTGTGATACTATCTGAAGCTTGCTTTGTACCGATTGATAGTAAAATTCCTATCTCGTAAATCCTCTCACGCAACCAAAGCATTAGAATTAAACTAAGCACCACGCTTCCGCCAATTATTATCAAATAAGTCATTAAATTTATAATGTTTTTAACTCCTGCTATTGATTCTAGAGTATCCTTGAAAGCGGCATTATTTTTCTCGATCTTATATTTAGACCAGTTAATATTAATCTTTTCAGTTTTCGTAATGGCTTCGTCTAGCTGATCTGCTGTTTCGGTATATAGAGTTATTTTACTTAAAAGGCGTTCGTTTTCTGGTAGATTAAGTGCTTGCATAGTTGTTTCGAAATCCGAAAATATTGTGTTTTCACTAAAATCAGAAGATAAACCAGTGTATTTTTTTCTTGTTTTTGCCACTAAAAACTCCTATAATTTCAAATTTAATTTTCTGAGTTTCAGTTTTTTTTGCCGCCCACATTTATTAAACTAAGCTCAATTTTATTGCCAATTTTTAGATTATTTTTTTGAGCGAAAGCTTCGTGGATTAAGGCTTTTCCTCTATCGTTTTGTTCCAGATGGTGACCTTGTTTGAGCTTGAATACACCACTACTAAAAGAGTGTATTTTTGAGCAGTATTATTAGTACTATTAATTGCAACTATATTTTTTTAAGTCTTCATCTAGATCATCGCGCCGAATTTGTTGGTTGGCAGATATAGTTTTAGCGTTTATGGGCTTAGCTAAGCCTTCATATTCGAGTAATACCTCTTTAATCTCTTTAATATTATGAATATTATTAATTTCTTTATAGTTAAAATAACCCTGAGAATCCTTCTTGGCTATTGAGAAAGATGAATTCGACGCTTTATATAGCGAATTTTCTAGATTACTGCTAGAATTAACTACGCTTAAACATGCATATAGGCTTGAAAAATACCACAGTAAGAATTAAAAAAACAATTGTAGTTCTTTTTCTCTTCCGCGTAACATAAGCCAGTGACTTTTGTATGATTCTCAATCTATCTCCTTTCGCTTTTAGTTTCATACTTAACTATATTTTATGATAGTTTTATGAAGTGAATATGAAATTTGACAGATTGTTGATCTTTCGAAAAGAAAAACCTTTAAAAAATATCTATTATGTTTCTAACTCTTTAATAATTGATTCAACTTCTTCTGCGGAAGTAACTTTTCGCCATTCCGTTCTGACTGTGTTTAAGAAAAATCTCCTGGCTGTTGATCGCAATTCTGTCACTTTCTTTTAGGTTTTTCAGATTTTGCTTCAATAAATAAATCAATCTCGATATTCTTGTCATTCTTAATTGCATAAATAAAATCTGGCGAAGTTGTCCCGCCTGTGAAAAGTGGAATTGAATTGCCCGCTGCGGAATTTTACCAAACACCAAAACTTTTTCAGCTGGTTTAATTTTGCTAATCTCCATTTCAGGATTCACAGAATCATAACAAATTTCATTCCACAGATTACGGTCATCAACTTCAATTTCCGTTGAAGAAAAACGCTCCGAGCGCACTTTTCGAAACTTCCTCCACAAACTCTCCGTTGCGAATTAGTGAAGTGTTTGCAGTGAAATCAAGCTTTGTTGTATTCAAATTTTTGCGAAAATTCTTCTTCAAAAAACTTTCTTAAAATCTCGGATAATATTCGCCAAGCTGATCACGTTAAAACATTCTTTTTCAAAATTCTTATTTTTTGATAATACCGCTTTATGCCAAATTTTTGGTGAGATATTCGTGTTTTGCGATATTTTTCTCAAAAAATCGCCATAGTGAATCGCTTCCAGAGTATAACCAGAATCAACACGCGAAACCTCGCTATGTATTTCTTCCATCAGAAATTAAGCTTTCTTTTTCGTTATAAATTTCGCTTTCACGCAAGTTTTTTTGCCAATTGATTTTTCCGCAATTTTTGAAAAATTTTTATCCTCACTCAATTCCTCGAATTTAATCATATATCTTTGTGAAACTTCAAGCCACAACTGTTTAATTTTCTCCCAGTTGTTTTTGCGAAGTTTAACTTTTTCAGCTGATTTCTTTGGATTATTTCGAATTTTATCTTTTATCACACCAGAGCTTGGCAATAATTCTTGGAGTTTTTCGCTATCGATAATTTTTCATTATCGTCGATAATTTTTCCATCGGTTAATCTGTTTCGAACTTCTCGCCGATTTTTCACCATATTTGACAGAGATTAATTCGTCGACAATATCATCGCTAATTATTCCTTCGAAAACTTTACCGCCATCAGTGTTGATTTCGCTAACAAGTTTTTTTAATAAAAATCATTTTCACTAAAAATCAACAATATAGCTCAAACGAAACTCTTCTTCGCTTAGCCGGCGTCCATTTTCATCAACTGGCAAACGCAAGCCACGTCCAACTTCTTGAAGTTTCGAAATCTCGCTTCCAGAGCTTCGAATCTTTGCAATCACAAAAACATTTGGATTATCCCAACCTTCTCGCAAGGTCCATTTCGAGAACAAGAATCGTCGCAAAAATCCACTTCCCTTTTTCGTCTTTAAAAGAAATCAAGCGATTTTTGTTACGCAAAATATCATCAACTTCATTTTGGATTTGCTCATCGCCCTTCCCAGCAGCATCTTCAGCAAAATATCCACCGTGGCATTCCGTGATGTTTTCAAGCGATTTTTCAAGAAAAATCTTTATATTCGATATTTGTTTCTTTCGAGATTGCATCTTTAAGCTTTTTTTCGTAAAAAGATTTTCGAAAGTGTTTTTCAACCAACCATCCTCTTTTCGATAAGATGAAATCGAATCGATAAAGAAGAGTGAGAGTGTTTTAATTTTTTTGCTGGATTTTCGCCAGCATTTTCGCGCACCCAGTTTTTCGCGTTCTTTTTTTGAAGTGTTGATCTAAGGCTTGCGAAATCATAATTTCTTGATATGAAGCGTGCGACGTTTTTTTGGGAAGAGCTTCATTCCTTGTTCGAGTTCTAAACCACTTGAAAGTGCTTTTTAGCTCGCCCACCTTCAAAAGTTAAACCACCCTCAAAATCGCTTGGCAAACTTTCGCCTGCAAGAATTTTGAACTCTTTCGCTCCTTTTGTTAGGGTTAATTTTGACGTGGTGATGCTTTTTACGGTGTATTTTTCATGCTCATCACTGTGAATTTCAGGATAAAACGCATCAACAGCTTTCACTAAACCTTGGTTAAAACTCTCAACAGCATTTAAATCATAAACTAAATTCGAATAATCTTTTTGAGCAGTTGCGCTTTTTACCCTTGCCAATTTTAATCTCAGGAAAAAGTAGCACCAAAAACGCAAAATCAGTTGCGGTTTCAAACTTTCAATCGCTTGAAAAGCTTTCGAGTCACGCCTGAATCTGTGTGGTTCGTCAATTATTAAAATTGGTCGCGTAGCTTTGATTGCTTCTAGCGGTTTTGAAACGCTCGAGATTAAAGTTTGGTCATATTCTGCTGTCATTGATTTTGAAGTGATCATCGCGTCATTAATCAATAAACATTTAATTGTTCCGTGCTGATTTCGCGTTCCTCCAAAAATCCACCAATTCGCTTGGTAAGGTTTTTCGCCCTTTTTGGTATTAAAAGCTCCGGCGTTAATCACGCTTAGATCAATTTTTACATCAGGATAAAAAAAGTCGAAAAATATCTTCGTGTATAATCTGCTGAAATGAAATTCTTCGCACCTTCTTTAATCGCCAAGCTTGGCACAAAAATAATGAATTTATTCAACCCAAATTTTTATAAAGTTCATACATCGTTTTTGTATAAACAAAAAGTCTTTCCTGTTCCGGTTTCCATTTTGATGTCGATAATATTGTTCGAGCCCAAGTTAAAACTACTTGGCTTTGTGCTTTTTTCGACAAATTTTCTTACATTTTCGGCACGTAATTTAATTATTGGATTAGCATAAACATATCTAAAATCCGGATCGCTTTTTTCATCAAAATCACGGCAGCCTTCCATCGCACTAGCAATCGCATCAATCGCTTTTTGCTGGTGCTCCAAAGTCTCTAAATAAATCGCCATTAGTATCGCTCCAAAAGTTCAATCTTATTACTTTTTCAAAAAGCTGTTCGAAGGTTTATTTTGAGTTCGTTCAGTTCATTAAAAGTAAAGCTATACGGAAAAATCACAATCGACTGCACGGCTAATTTATTTTTACCAATTGTATTCAAAAGCTCGCGAGTTGCTTCGCTGCTCCAGCCCGTCGAGATCAAATATAAACGCTGTTCAATATAATGCGCTTGATAGCCCGCAAATTCAACGATTTTTGGCGTTTGGTTAAATTCAAAACCGTCGTCAATCAACCAAGTTTGCAAAATTGCTTTTTTTCGCCACCGTCAAAAGTTGTGGTCATATCTTCTGGAAAAAGCCACGATTGCATTCGGATCAAATTCTTCCAATTTCAAAAGTGCGTTTTCGTCGTTTGGTGTGGTGAGGTTGAAATATTTAAAGCCAGAATTATCGCCAATTTTAGTTGCTGCTCGTTCGATTCGTTCGCGCGAAATTTGATCAATAGTTTTATATCCAGCTTTTTCGGCCTCGCTATTTTTGAGACTTTTTTTCTGGTAGTTGCACTAAAAATATATTTGCGATTTCCGCCATCTTCCTTATTGAGTTGCATCACAGCGTCGGCGGTTGTGGCTGAGCCAGCGAAGAAGTCAAGGACTACTGCATTTTTGGTGAATTTTTACGAATTGCTTAATTAAAGTTGTCGGTTTGGCATTTTCAAAATAAGCATTCCCATCAAAAAGTCGCATAAGTTCTTTCTTGCCGTCTGTAAAATCTTTTAACGATGCTTCGCATTACTTCTGTTTGAACGTCAGATAAAAAATCTTTTAAATTGTGGAATTGTAGCTTCATCTTTTTCCGAAAAAATTCTATCTTCTTTGATTAGTTCTGAGAATGTTTTCGCGACAAAACGCCATCCCGTGGATGGAGTTTTGGTCGGTTTTTCCTGTCTTTGGATGAATTACTGGATAATTATTAATGGAACGACCTGTTGCGACCGGAGCAGAAATATCTGAGAGCCTATAGGCTTGATAACATTTCTGCTCCGGTATAAATATGTATTCGATTATACATAGAAACTCCTTTCCATTTTGGATTTTCTTTGTATAATTTTCGAAGAGCTTGCTCTACGATAATAGCATTTTTCGCTTGGTTCAAAGCTATTGATTAATTTTTCAGCCTCAATCAATCCTTCCTTTTCGATTCTAAAAATACCTTCATCATTCTCGACGTTTCCGAATATTTTTTTAGCATAACAGAAAAACGTATTCATGGTTTGTTGAAGTGGTTTTCGAAAAGATTTTTGTGCTATTTTTCACCCAGATGAAGTTTTCGATAAAATTAGTTTCGGTAAAAATTTCATCACAAAGTATTTTTTTAGGTTAGCAAATTCATTTTCATCAATCGAAAATAAAAAAATCACGCCAGTATCGCTCAAAAGCCGTTTTGCAATCATTAAACGCGGCAACATAAAAGTTAGCCATGCAGGGTGTGAACTTTTGCCGCTTAGCGCACGCACGCGTGAAAATTTCTTCTTCAGTTAAGTTGAGTTTTTTTCTTTAAAATCATCATCAGAAAAATTTAAAATTATCAGCATAAACAAAACCGTCGCTACCGGTGTTATATGGTGGGTCGATATAAATTACATCAACTTTACCAGAATAAGCGTTTTCAAGGTGTTTGAGTGCATCCAAATTGTCGCCCGTAATGAAGATATTTTCGCTGTTGGCGTTCTCTGGTTTTGAATTGTGCGTAGTGTCTGGTGTGATGATGGTTTCAGTTTTTAGTCCAGCTTGAAGCTTAGCATAATTTTTGCCAACAAACTTTAATTGATACCCATCTTTAATCTCATCTTGGTCGCGTTCTTCTGGAGGAATATCAAAAAGCTCATTGTGAACTTTAGCTGCCATAAATCCACCGCCAACAAGTTTTTTTAATTTGAAGATCTTTTTCTTTAAGTTCTTTAATTAGCTCTTTATTTGAGAGATTTTATAACTCTCTCTCTCTCGATTCCGTTCCGCTATTTTTCGTTCATTTGTTGTTCTCCTTAATTTTTCCTAAATCTTCTATAATTTTAGCATAAAACTAATTAAAAATCTATTTAGACTGTTCTTTTGTCATTTTGAAGCGAATCTTTCACAAATTCTTCAACAAAATCTTCGCAAATTTCAAAAATCTGGGGTAGCTTTTTCGCTTTTCGTTTTTTTGAGAATTTAGCCAGAACGAAATTCATTGCGCCGATTTTTGGCAAAAAAATTCATTTTTGATGCCAATTTTCATTCGTGCAAAATCTTCACTAAAAACGGAAATTAAAGATTTCAAACCGTTATTCCCGGCAGAACTTCCACTTTTTTTCGAACACGAACCACGCCAAAAATCTAAATCTAAATCATCGTGAACGGCCAAAAAAATCTTTTTCGAAAAATCAACTTTATAAAAATCACAAATTGAACGAGCCGAAAAAGCCAGTTTCGTTATAAAAAGTTGTTGGTTTAACAAGTAAAACCTTTTTCACCAAAAAGCGAAATCTCAGCAATAAAAAGCTTTAAATTTTGGCTTTTTCTTGAAATTTTTGCGTTATTTTTTCGCTAAATAATCTGCAAATTCGAAACCGGCATTGTGGCGAGTTCCATTATATTTTTCGGGAAAAATTACCTTGAAAAAGTATGATTTTTCATTTTATCCTTTTCGAAAAATCGCCCCTAAGCGCGGGGCGAAAATTTATTGATTTTTGAATTCGAGCAAGTTTTTCGTCGCGTTTGCGTTCGCGTTTATTTTGTGTATCGGTTGCTTTTTAAGTGCGCCAGAATTTTTTTGTTGATGACTTTTTACCAGCTGAAATTCTTGCACGGTTTTCTTTTGATTTGTTTTTCGTCACGGAAAGAAAAACTTAATCGGTGTACCAGAATAATCGAAATTCTCGCGAATCAAGCGTTCCAAATAGCGTTTATAGCTCCAGTGAACAAATTTTTAGATTTGAACCGTGAATAATAAACCAGGGTGGATTGCTGTCGCTTTGTGAAATATAGCGCAATTTTTGGATGCGTATTTTTAATCCTGCTGGCGGATGAGCTTGTGTTGCTTTTTTTGAAGAAGTTGATTCAAGATTGAAGTTTTTTTGCAAGTCGCGCACGGTTACGGTGAACTTTCAGAATTAAATCATAAATCTTTTGTTACATTTTTGGCCAGTTTTCGAACTTGTGAAGATTAGCGGTGCCCAAGGTGTAAATTTAAAATAATAAGCAATTCGTGGCGCTAAAGCATCGCGAGTGTAAGCATCTTTTCCTTCAACGCTATCCCATTTCGAAACCACGATAATCATTCCTTTTCCAGCATCGTTAATTAAACCAGCAATTCGTTGGTCGAGCTGGGTGTGTTGAGTTCATTTGCATCCATCAAAAGCAAGCAAATATCTGCTTCATCAATCGCATTCAAAGTTCGAAGCACTGAGAATTTTTCGATTCCAACTTCTTGCTTACCAGGTTTGCGCATTCCGGCCGTATCGATGATCTCGATTGTTTTTTCATTAAATTTAATTTCGGTTCGGTTTGTGTCGCGCGTTGTTCCGGCAACATTTGCCACGATCGCCTGTTGTTTTCCGGCCATAGTGTTGAAAAGATATGATTTTCCAGCATTTGGGCGACCAACCAAAGCCACACGAATTATATCTTCGGCGTTTTTCTTCTTTAACTTTTGGAATATTTTCAGCGATTTCGGTTAGAAGTTCTTCAACGCCGGCATTATGTTCGGCGGAAGTTCGAATAATCGGTTTAACACCGAGTCGCAAAAATTCTTCGTTCGGCAAGTTCCCTTTTAGGTCAGTTTTATTCAAAACTAAAATTACAGGCTTTCGAGATTTTAAAGCTTTTTTTGCAATTAAGCGATCTTCGTTCGAGAAAGGTTTAGTGCTATCAAGAACCACCAAAATTAATTCACTGGCATCAACCGCATCTTGAATTTGCTCTTGAATTGTCGCTTCAAATTCATCATTTGGATCTTTCAATCCGGCTGTATCAATTAGCCAAAAAGCTTGTTTTTTATATTTAACTTTACCGAGAACGCTGTCGCGTGTAGTTCCGGCTTCTCGCGCAACAACAGCTTGCTGGGCGCGAATCATTCGGTTAAAAAGCGAAGATTTTCCAACATTCGCTTGTCCGATAATTGCAACTTTTTGGGAGATTTTTAGACATAGTTTCTTAATTATAACATATTTTTGTTTAAAATTCAAACTTTAGAAGATTAAAAATCAACTTTTAACTTTTTGTTTTCGAAGATAAATTTCAGAAAGTGCAAATTGTAAAAATCCAACAATTGCGGTCGTAACAAAAACGCCAGTTAAGCCAAGATTGAAGGTTTTGAGGAAGATGAAAATTCTGATGGGTGTCAATATACTGCTTGATAAAGCGTAAATTACCTGCATCACTCCGTTAAATTTTTTTCAAATATGAACGCGTAATTGAAAGCAAAATATAATAGCGAATTTTTGAGCCAACTTCGATTGCGAATAGAATCAAAAATCATTGGATTAAGAATTGCATTTTTACTGCTGTGTCGTTCGAAATAATATTCACCCAGATTGGCGCTGAAAACCCAATCGAAATTGTAAGAACAATAAAAGTTTTAAAAGCTAACCGCCAAATAAATTTATTATTTTGATAAACTTCTTTCTGAGTTTTTAAGCCCAATTTTGAATTGTAAGAAACGTCAATATTTGCAAGACTTGCACTCGCATCGACTACACCTTCAAGAAAAAGCACCGATCGTGTAGATCCAATATCGGGCTGAAACAAATGATGGCGAAAGATACAATAATGAAGATGTTGTAAAAATCGCAGCAATTCTTGGTGCTAATCTGCGGATAATTTCCCATTTTGTGTTAAGCCAAAGTTTTTTGATCCATTTTATATCAATTTCAAAACCATTTTTAAAGAAATTTGGGCAAGGTTTTGCAATCAAGAAATAAATCAGTGGTATAGCATTCGCCAAAAAACAAGCTACCATCATTCCATTTGCACCCCAGCCAAAAACCCATAGTGCCAAAAATGAGCCGATCGCCATCGTCCATGTTGTTGCGTGGTCAAGAAGCATTGCCTGTCTTGTTCGAAAAGTAGCTTTAAGATAAGCAGTGATCAGCATCTGGCTCGGGCAAGCCAAGAAGATCGTCGCTACGCAAATTCGCCAATATGGCACGTAAAGTGCAAGAAGTTCTTGCGAAACACCAAGTGAACTTAGCAATTCACCCGCAAAAATAAATGAAATTAGTGCTGGCGGTGTTAAAATTAAATAAACCAAATAAAGCGCATTTTTGAGGGGTTTCGAAGCTTTATCTGCACTTTTATTCACCATATAAGCTGGCAGATTCGAGACTAAAGCTGTTCGAACAGCATAATACGCACAAGAAAGCACCACCCAAAGCGTATCTGTTACAGCAAACATTGTGAGCGATTTTTCCGCATAAGCGACATTTGGATACCATGCCATCACCAGCGCCCAGTTTCGCTTCGACAAGATTGTCGGCAATCGTGCTAAGAAAAATTATCGAAAAACATTTTTCGAAGTTCTTTTTTAGTTTTTAGCATATTTAATTATTTTATAATTTTTTTCAGAATAAAAAAATCAATATCAATATTTAAAAACTTGCTTAAAAAAGCTAAAAAAATGATATAATAAAAATCCAAGAAAATTTTGAGGTGCAGAAATGCAAGAACATTTTTAAAAACTGAAACAGCAGCTATGCCATTAGCATCAATGGAAACTCGTCGAATAGTTGCAGAAGATACTCGAAAGATTATCGAGCAAGCTTTTTGCAAGCGGTGAGCCTTATGCTAATTTTGAGATTTTTCGAAATCTTTTTGATGTTGAAGAAATCTTGGATGTTCGAAATGAATTTTGTCCTTAAGATTAATATTGAGAAAAATTTCGGAAATCCAGTTGCAGCAGGGACAACTTGTGCGAACTTATGCTACAGAAATTCACTATTTTTAATTTTTCGTGGAAAAAAAGCTTGACTGAAAAAAATTGCTCGAGCTTGCGAATTTGAGTCTAATTCTGGTAATGAAGATAAAATTCCGATTGAAATTAAAGAATATTTCGAAAAAATTTTGGATATCTTTTGTCAAATTATGCTTGATAAGAATGTTGAGATTTCAAGCTGTTACGTAATGAGTCTATTGATTAATCTTGCTGAATTACAGTAACTAACAAAAAGGCCTCTCTTGAGGTCTTTTTATTTTTGCTAAATTATTGTTTTTAATTTTTTTGAAATTCACCAAAACTCAAATCTTTTTGGTAAAGTATATGAACCAAAAGACTATTCTGTGTAGTTCTTTGAACTTCATAACCTACAGCCGAGAAAGTTCGGCGAATCTGGCGGTTGCGCCCTTCACTCATAACTACTTTTCCATTTTTCTCTGAATCGTCCAGCCGTTCAAGCCTAAGTTGTGATTTTCCGTCGGGTAGATTTATGCCAAAATCGGCAATCATTTGCTGGTGAATTGGTTGAAGTGGGCGTGTCGAGCGAAATCAAATATTCTTTAATTTTTTTCGAAATTTTGGATGTGTCATCTGAAAGGCGAAAATCACCATCGTTAGTTAAAAAGCAGAAAGTCCGCTTGAATCTTTATCGAGCCGCCCAACAGGTTTTTAGATCATGAAATTCTTTTCGGTAAAATTGCATAAATCGTTTCATTCTCGCCCTGCTTTTTTTCGCGAACAAACAAAAGCCGCGTGGTTTATTGAAAGAGTAAATAAACTTTTTCTTCTGGATTTTTTTGAGATAATTTTTTTTCACCAAGTTTAATCGTATCGTTATTTTTGAAACGTGCGCCGAGTTTGGCGGTTTTATCGTTGATTGAAAATTCGCCCTTTTTCAATTAGCTCATCTGCTTGTCTACGCGAAATTCCCAGCTGAAGAGCCAGGAATTTGTTTAGGCGTTCGGATTTTTTTCGTTCACGATTTATTGTGCTCCAAAAGGAGGTTGTTGATTATTTAGTGGATTTTCGCCGCTTCCACCATTCAAAATATCATTAATCTGGAAAGTGAGCGTTTCTTCGTTGCTTCTATTGTTTTTCAATTGGTTGAATAATTCTCTCACCGCTCGTTTGTGGAGATTGCATTGGTTGCCGAACTGGTTGTGGCGCTGAAACGCGTGGTTGATTTACAAAATCACTAATTGGGCGTGCAGGAGCTTCAATTGTTGCGGGGTTTTGATTCATTTGAATTGGTGCTTGTGGAGCTGGTCGTTCTCTTTCAAATTGCGCTAAATTTGGAACGGCTGCACGTACCGGTGTTGAATTTATAGCTGCTGGGCGAGCTGGTGCTTGCGGAGTTATTGGTCTTTCGAAAACTGGCGCAGCTGGCATGGGTGCTGGGCTTGGAGTTGGTTGTGGTACTGGAATTGGTGCAGGTTGTTGCGTGGCGAATTGTTGAGTTTCTGTATGTGTAAATTCGCGAGTCTCTGCTGTAATCGGTGCTTGTTTTTGGGCGGTTCGCTGTTCGACTGTTAAATCGCCGTCTTCAAGAACTTCATGCACGGTTCGCACAACGTCTTCGATTCCAACTTGTGATTTTACTAAATAACGATCTGCGCCAAGGGCTTCTCCACGTCGTCGTTGATCTTCGCTTGAAAGCGCTGTCATCATGATAACTTTAATTCCGCGCGTTTCGGTTGTTGATCGCAAAATATCAAGCATATCAAAAGCCTGAGATTTTTTTGGCATCATTACATCACTAACAATCAAATTTAGGGCGCTCTTTAATCGCCATCGCGAGTGCTTCTTCGCCATCGCCAGCCGAAACAATGTCGTATCCTTCAGCTAATAATCGCACACCATAAATCTCGCGCAAACTTTTATCATCTTCTACTAATAAAATCTTTGTCATACTGCTCCTATTATATAATTTTTCTTTAAAAATCTATACTTTTTTTATGCTTACTTTTTCTGCGCCACCATTCTCTGCGCGTATTCGATTTTCATTCGCTCAATATCATTTAAAGTTGGCGGATTCGGCGGAAGTTGACCCATTTGTGGAGTTGGAATTTGGTGCTGGCGGTGAAATTCGAATTGTTTTGCGACATCTGTTTCGCTTGTGAATTTTGTGCTGAGTAATTATTTTTGAACAACTTGCGGATTTTTGTGTCAGATTTTTGAACTTGCATTGTTACCGGTGAAACATTTTGTTGAACGGCTTGTTGTGGATTTCGAACTTGTCCAACTTGTAAATTCTGAATATTTTGCGAAACATTCGCGCGCATCATTGCCGTATTAAGACTTGCCGAGCTACGCATTGGCTGAGTATTTTGAGCTTGTGAATTTGGTTGAGCTGCTCGTGGTTGCTGAGTTTGTTGAACTGAATTATTTACTGACGAATTCTGCTGAATTTGCATCTGTGGATTTTCTAAACGTTTGTTTTTCAGGGTTTGGCTGAATTTGTGTCGATTGAGTATTTAAAAACGATTGCGTAGCTTGTACTCGCTGAGCTTCTAAAATTTGTGCTTGATTTTGCGCTATCTTGAAAGTTTGCATATTCGACAAAACCATTTCCAGCATAATTTTTGAGTATTTTGAGCCTGTAAATTTGGTTGAATTGCTCTCGGTTGCTGAGTTTTTTGAACTGGTTGAATGTTTGAAAACGCTTGCGGAATTTGAACTGGTTGTACTGGCTGAACGGGTTGAGGGTTTGAAATTTGCTGCGGAGTTGCCGCCGGAACCGATGCTACTTCTGGCTGTATTTCGTGCGCCTTTTCGAAAACTTCCTCGCTCGGATTTTCACCCTTCAGTACTTTTCAAGAATTGCCGCAATGTCGCGGTCAGCTTCTTCAATTTCGCGTTGGTTGCGGTTTAGCTTCGATTTTTGATGTTCTTCGGCCTTTTTTTCCTCTTCTTTCGCCTTTAAAACTTCAGCATTTTCACGCGTAATTCGTGGTAATTTCACTGTGAAAGTACTACCTTTTTTGTATTCACTTTCAACATTAAGTGACCCACCGATTGATTCGGTGAGTTTTCGCGACAAGAAAAGCCCGAGCCCTGTACCGTTGATTTCTCGCGTTTCGGAATTATCTACGCGGTAGAATTTTTGGAATAAATGCGGAATATCCTCAGCTGGAATTCCGATTCCACTATCTGTTACAGAGATTTTAACATTATCGTTTCCACCAGTCACATTCACCGAAACTTTTCCGCTTGGCGTGTATTTAATCGCATTTTCAAAAAGATTATTCAAAATTTCGTGCAAAGTGGTCGCGGTCTGCATGAATGAAAAACACCGGCGTTAGGGTTTTTTCACCCGTTTTATGATAATCGGGTTCGAAAATATAATTCAAACCTTTATCGCTCGCTTTTTGTCTTAAGCCTTCCCAAATATTTCGTGCAAATTCAATCGCGTCCAAAACTACCGGCTCATTTTTTAATCGGCCGTCTTCTGCTTTTGTAATATCCAACAAGTCTTGAAAAAGTTGCCCTAAATGCCGAGTGTTTTCGTGGGCTTTCTCAAGATAAGATTTTGCGCGTGCATCGATTGTTGCGGTTGCGGGGTTTAGAGCAAGTCCAAGGTAACCCTCGATACTGGCGACAGGCGTTCGCATTTCGTGACTCGCGGTTGAAATAAATTCAGCTTGCTCGCGGTTATCTTTTAATTCTTTCGAAATATCGCGAAAAACTACTACTGCTCCAGAATTTTGTCCACCAATCGAATTCACTGCCAAAAAAATTGGCGCAACTTTTCCGCTCGGTGTTTTAACAAAAAGATCACGCGTTGTAAAATTCGTGCCAGTTTGAAGTACGCGATTTACAGGGTTTGAAACGTCCAACATTTCCGCTCCGTCATTGTTTGAAATTTTCAAAACAGAATTAAAAATCAGCCCAACTGCATCACTTCCACTCCAGCCAGTAATTTGTGTGGCTGCTGGATTAATCGCGACAATATTTCCTTTGTGAATCAACTGCTAAAGACTCCATCATCAACGGCATCGAGAATTGCTTTTCCATCACCCAAAAAATTGCTCGAATCGTTCGAATTTTTTTATTTTCTGAATTTTCACTAAAAAAATATTTTTTTAAGTTAAACATCGCCCACTTCCTTAATGTAAATATTTTAACATAAACAGTTTTGAAAAAGAAGAAAAAAAGCGAGCAATTTTGCCCGCTTAATATAATTTTGCAACTACTACATCGCAGCAGTGCAGATTATTTTTGAAATTATCACGATAAAAAGTTGATAATTTTCGCAATGAGTTTTCGATGTCTTGCTTATTTCCTTTTCAGTCATATCTGTTTGTCTGGAAACTGTAAAAGTCTTTAGTTTTAATTTCCGTTTTCATTGATTAATTTTTTTCGAAACGATTCCACCGTTTCGAAATTTTGCGCAATCAAGCTCATCACGAATCTGGATTAATTCTTCCAAATCTATCCATTTCAGCTCTTTCCTCGAGAGATTTTTCGAAGCTCCAAATCCATCAAATGAATCGCCTTGCGTATCGCGACAAATCGTACGACACAAATTAAAGGCATAAGCTGGTGTAATATCCGCTGCATTATAAATAACTCCTTCTTTTTGAAGTTCACCTTTGTAGCCATTCACCGCAAAACTTCTCGGAGATTTTGAGTTCAAAAAAGCGTATGCACCGTGAATATCATCTTGCTCTTTTGCCCATTCATCAATTTGCTGAACTAAAAAGCTCGCTGCACCTTGTCGTTGATACTCTTCAACTGTGAACATTGAGCCAATTTCACCCAAACGCTGGCCAAAAGAATTAATTTGCGGTTTCATCATTGAAGCCGATGCAATCACTTTACCTGTTTCTTCATCGAAAAGTAAAGCTACGCATGCCTTGTCTAAGATATCATCCGGTGTCATATCTAAAACAGAATCGTCTTGATAAGTCAGATTTGAAAGCCAAACCGAAATTTCGCCCTGCTGATTCATTCCGAGCTCGTGTAAAAAGCAAAACAGCCATTCGCCGTCCTCAACCTTCTTCGTAACGTTTAAAATACCTCTATCTTTAATTTCCATTTCTTCCACCTCCAAAATATATTTCGAAAATTCGATAGATTTCATAATTATAGCATAATTTTCTAAAAAAATCAAATCGCCCCCACATGAGAGCGATTTTCGAAAATTATTTTGCGGCCAAAGCAGCTGCGATTCGTTCGCGGCGTTTTGCTTCGCGGCGTTTTTCAATTTTTAGTTTTGTGCGCAAAGCTCGTTTTGCGATCTGCGCCGTGCCAACTTTTATGTTTAGCCATCTCTTTCCTTTCGTTAAAAAATAAAACAATTCTGTTCAATTATAGCACACTTTTTAAAAAAGTTCAAACCTGTCGGCCATAAACTAATCGCGAAACATTCTGATAGTAAGTTTGAACCGCGTGATGGAAATTTCGAAGTTCTGCGCCTTTGAGGTCGAAATAATGCGGGCCAGCCTCGATTTTAATCACCTGATCTTTTCGAAGTTCGTAGCGAATTGTATTTTGGTGAACTTTTCGCCTGCCATCAATCCATTCCTCGTGATAAATCCACGAATTATGATCGAGCACAAAAAATTCTCGCCGAATCCCATTCGAGACTGGGCCAAAAATCTTCATTCCAACCTTACTTTCAAGATCAATCAGTGCACGCGAAATATCTTGCGGGTTTTTCTTGAAGCCCGCAAAAAGATATTTATAATAAAGTTGATTACTTTTCGTGTTTTTTGAATTTTTCAAAAAAAGATTTTCTGGTATATTTTTAAGTGAGAGTCGAATTTCTTCTTCCGCCAAAGTTCGAAAATGTAAAAATCTGTGCACTTTTTTTGCAAACATTTCGCCAAAAATATCAATTTGACTACTTGGTATGATTTTTGATAAATATTTCGAAAAATTTGGTTTTTTTAATCTGTTGTTTTTTTGGTTGAGTGGCATATGTTTTGGCGCATCATAAGCAATTTTAATCGTGGGTTTTTCGAAAGCTGGCTCAGGGCTGAGCTTCTGGATAATAAGGAATTTGATATAAACTTTTGTCTGAACTATTCATTTTAAAAACCTCAAATATGTTAAAATTGTATCATATTTCAAAGCTTTTTGTCAATACGGTAAAACTTAAATATTAAACAAGTTTTCTGAATTTTCACTCGTGATTTTTGCAATCTCTTCGGTTGAAAATTCCACGTTTTTTTAGCCAAATCTTCAACGATCAATTTTTGAAAAAAAGCTGGCTGGTTCGGTTTTCCTCGCTCACCTTTTCGGTGCTAAAAATGGCGCGTCAGTTTCGATCAGAAATTTTTCGAAAGTGGAATCTGATCAAACATTTCCAGCTCTTTCAGGCTTTTTGACGAAAAGTTGAAATTCCATTTCACACCAATGAATAAAGTCTCGGTGTAAAGCTTGTTCGAGATTTTCTTTTCGAATCGGTGAAAGAATGTAAAACACCGCGAATTTTGCCGTATCTGGAAACTTCATCAAAAAAATTGGCCAAAAAATCTTTGAACGCATTTCGAACATGAAAAACTAACTGGCAAATTTAATTTTTGTGCAAGTTCAAGTTGAGCTTTCAAAATTATTTTTTTGTGCTTCACGATCAGAATTTTCATAAAAATAATCAAGGCCGATTTCGCCAATTGCTACAACTTTTTGGGCTTTTTTTGAAAGTTGTTCAAGTTCCAGAATTAACTCTTTTTGGATTATATTTTTCCTGCTTCGTGAGGATGAACACCGATCGCAGAAAAAAGTTCAATTTTGCCCGAATTTTTCAGCAGCAAATTTAGCGGCGATTTTGGAATTTTCAAGATTTTCTCCAATGCAAATAGCCTTCGAAAATTCCCAGCAGTTTTCATATTTTTAAAAACTTCTGCGCAAGGAATTGGGAAATTTTGGTCGTGGATATGACAATGTGAATCGATAATTTTCATTTTTATCCTTTCGAAATTTGAAACCTCAGCGCAAAGCCGAGGTTTTCTAGTTATTTTTTTAGCTTGATTGTTTTTGTGTGGCTGCGATTTTTGCTGCGCGTGGATCTGGTGTTTTTAGATAAATCTTTGGGAAAAAGTAAACCAATCTCTTCATCACGAATTACGCCACTACCAAAAGATCGTTTGGATTTTTCAGCCGTTTCAGGGCATAAATGGCGCAAGCATTTCGCCAATTTGAGTAATCCTGAAACAGAATGAGTCAAAACTTCCGCCAAGTGGTTTTTCTTCATCCTTATCTTCTTTGGCTTTTTTAGCAATTTCCCAAGGCTTTTACACCTTCAATATATTGATTGTGTGCACGAACCAAACCCCAGGCTTCGTCGATCGCTTTATTGAATTCGAGCGAATTCATAAAAGTATTATAAGTGTGGCGGTCGTGTTCGTCTCGAGGGATCTCACCTACAACGCCAGCTTGATAGCGTTTAACCATATTTGCCACGCGCGAAGCGAGATTTCCGAGGTCGTTTCCAAGCTCGTTATTATAAGCGTTTTCAAATTTCTCCCAAGTAAAATCTCCGTCATCTTGTGTTGGAACGTGGCGCGAGAAATAATAGCGAAAGGCATCGAGACCGTAGTTGTCGATAATTTCGTTTGGATCAATTACGTTTCCGATCGATTTACTCATTTTTACGCCACCGCTTGAAATATGTCCATGGACAAGCAAAATTTTTGGCAAAGGAAGTTCAAGCCCAAGCAACATTGCTGGCCAAATTCCTGCATGAAAACGCAAAATATCTTTTCCGATAACCTGGACATTCGCTGGCCAAAATTCTTCCCAGCCAGAAATATCAGGATAACCAATCACACTTAGATAATTCGCCAAGGCATCAATCCAAACATACATCACTTGCTCAGGATCACCAGGAACGGGAACGCCCCAGGTTAGATTTTTCTTTGGTCGCGAAATCGAGACGTCTTCAAGTCCGCCTTTCAAGAAATTTAAAAATTCTTTTTGCGATATTCTGGAACGATTTTCATTTGGCCGGTTTCAATCGCCTCAATGATTTTTGGTGTAAATTCCGAAATTCGCAAATAATAATTCTCTTCCGAAAGTCTTTCGAAAGGTTTTTGATGATTTGGACAAACACCGTGAAATTCTGTGACTTCTTTTTCTGTGTAAAAACTTTCGCAACCGGTACAATACCAACCTTCGTAAGAATTTTTATAGATGTAAGGTTGGAGTTTCATCCAAATATATTGCGATGCTCCCACGTGGTGTGAATCTGTTGTTCGAATAAAATCGGTATAAGTTGTTTTCATTTTTGTCCATCAAATTTTTTTGAAATTCTGAACAGTTCCGTCAACATATTCTTGTGGAGTTAAGCCATTTTCAGCGGCCTTTTCAGCGATTTTATTACCGTGCTCATCTGTTCCAACCTGAAAACGCACTTCATTTCCCTGCTGTCGTTGATATCGTGCCCAGATATCAGCAATCAAATAATCGAGAGCATTTCCGATATGCGGCGCGCCATTCGCGTATGGAATTGCGGTAGTGATATAAAGTTTTTTTCTTCGTCATACTGCTTATAATTATATCATAAAATTAAAATAAAAACAAAAGCCCAAGATTTTGGGCTTTCGAAAAGTTTTAGGCTTCCTGACAATAAGCTCCACCAGATTCCAAAAAATGCACAACTGCAGCTGCTCCAGGTTTTTTATCTTTTAAGACCGCCGTCTTGCCATTCTTTAGGATTTCTATATTGTTGCACCCAAAATTAATTACGACTGCCATTATTCTCCATTCTTCAAATGCTTCTTTTTTTAATCTTACGATATCGGAGCGAGTTTTGAATGTTTTTATAAAGGATGTATTTAGACTTAATGATGAAGAGCTATCGTTTTTATTTGAATCATTATCATCTCTAAAACCTATATAATTGTTGAGTGGGTTATTTTCAACGGAGATTACAGATACGTTTAGACCATTTTCTTTATCATATTCGTCACTTGAGGTTAAGGGCTTAGTTTTGCTATCACCCAAAGACGCATAGCTTCGTCCTTTATTGTTAGCCTTCCAATTATGTAAGGCTGTCACAACCATTGCGACATCTTGCTTTCGCTGTGTGTCTCTTTGTGCTCGTTGAAGTGCTGGTAAAGCCAAAAATACCATTAAAAAGATTAGTCCAGCTATAGCCAATACTAAAACAACTTCAATGATCGTAAAGCCCTTTTTTTAGTTATATTTTGATTTTTGTTAATTTTGATTGCTTTCATATCTAAATTGTATTCCCAATGCTATGGAAAAAGCAACAGCGTTTTATTTGCTATAAAAATATTTTTTTGCAATTTTAAGCCATTCTTTTATTTCGAGATCTTGTGCTCGCAAATCTGGCGAAATCTCACATTTTTCTAAAATTTCAGCTGTTCGCTCTTTAGAAATCGCAAGGTTAGCGCTTAAGCTTTTCGAAATTTTTACGTTTTGCTGCAAAACCAGCTTTTAACAATTCGAAAGAATTCTTTTTCAGAAACTTGACAGTTGTTTTCGAGGTTAAATTTTTCAATTAGATTTTGTTCTCTAGCCTTTAAAAATAACCACTTGAGAATCAACTTTTGGTGGTGGCGTAAAAAACTCTCGTTCAACAATTTGGCCAAGCTCAGCATTTGCATAAATCTGTGAGGCAATCGCTAAAATGCTCAATTCGCCCGCTTTGGCTGCCATCCTCTCGGCCACTTCTTTTTGTACTAAAAGTGCTGCGACACTTGGTTTATTTTCGCTTATGAGTAATTTTTTTCAACGATTTTTTTGAGGTGATATAATATGGCACATTTGCTGCAACTTTGTAGTTTTTTGGCAATTTCGAAAGATCAAAATCTAAAAAATCAGCGTTAATAATTTCTAAGTTTTTCCCAGGAAATTGTGCTGGTAGTTTTTTAGCTAGATTTTCGTCGAATTCAATCGAAAGGACTCGGCCATTTTTGCCGGCGAACTTTAAAAGCGAAGAGGTTAGTGTGCCAAGCCCAGGGCCAATTTCAAGAACGAAATCGCCATCTTCAATTTCGGCCGAAAAAGCAATCGCATCCAAAATCTCACGATCTCGCAACCAGTGCTGACCAAGCGATTTGTTATTTTTTAGATTCGAATTTTCGCTTTTTTTCACTTTTTTTGAGCCGGATTTTTGGTTAAATTTAAGCCCGCTCATTAATACCAACCAGTTCGTTTTTTGTGTTCATATGCACCTTGCCAACTCTTGTAGCGACCGATTACATAAGAATTCATCCATTTTAATTGTGTGATTGGATTTGTTTGCCAGTCTGCGCCAGCGCTTGCCATTTTTCGAACCTGGCAAAGCTTGAGGAATTCCATATGCACCGCTTGATCTATTTGTTGCATTAACTCGCCAGCCAGATTCTTGACCAATAATTGCGTTTGCAATACCATGATCTCCTGCAGGAATTCCCGCCGCACTCATCCAATCTGTATGCGATCCGGCTGGTAAATTAACCTTTATTCCAACAATTTCAACCTGTTTTTTTGCAGCTTTAATTTCGGTTTCGTTAATTTTTTTGCGAGAAACTTCTTTGCCATTTTGCATTTCAATTTCATAAGTTACGCTTTTCGAACCCTTTTCGCCAGCTTCTTTAATTTCTTTATAGCTGGAATCTTTGTTTGCATCTTGAATTGTTTCAATCGCAAAATTGGTTTCTTCCTCAACTGTCACAGTTTGTTTGCCATTTCGCCAAATTCTAAAACTCAAACCATTTGAAATCGCTGTGTTTTTTTATCAATATTAATTCCGTCGTCTTTTGTTAGTGAGATTTTTTTCTCGTTTAAAAAGTCCACAACAGTTTTGCTTTGTGTTCGAAAAATTTCTTTTTTGCCAAAAAGTTCAACCGAAATTTGTTTCGCGCGAGTAATTTTCAATAAATTCGTCACACCATCTTCAAGAATATTCCCAGATTGTTCAAAAGCGAGTTTGTCTTCGTCGTGAATTTTAATACCAGATTTTTGCGCGATTTGCCGCGGAGTTTGTGCAGCGGTCATCACTTTAATTTTCGAATCACCATCTTCAATTACGACAGGTTTTGCACGATAAATATTCACACTATAGTCTGCGCTCGTGAGTTCGTCGTCAAGGCTTGGTTCAACTGTATCTTCTTTTGAGAAGCCGATTTTTTGTGCTTTTAAAGCTTCGCGAACAGTTTTCGCATTAGTTTTGAAAGATGTTTTTTTACCATTTTCGAAAAAACAGTCAGAACTTTATTTCCCTGGCCTGTCGCTTTTTGCAGAATTTCGCCCAGCAACCGCGAAGATATTTAGTAGAATTAAAAATCCAAGCGCAGAAAAAATCCCTGCAATTGTAATCTGTTTTTTTATAGAAATAAATTGGTTGTAAAACTCGCATTATTAGAACTATTTTATCAAATAAAACACAAAAGGTCAAATTTTTAGAGCTTTTCAAGGCGTGCAAATTCGGCGTTTAGTTTTCGATTTTTCCATTTTCGAACTTAATTTCCACCGCCATTCCGTCAATATCTTGAACTATTCCTATACCAAAAAGCAGGGGCTTTTTCACGCGATCGCCAATTTGTAAGCCACATTCATCAGAATAAAAATCATTAAATTCTTCAAAACTAACCTCTTGGCTATAGTCATCTTCTTCCGAAAAAAATCATTCCAACCACCAAAAATTCTTTTTGGTAGCTCCAGTTCAGCATCAGCAATAAAACGGCTCGGGCTAGAATAATTCCGCTGTCCAAAAACAGCTCGCGACTCGGCATAACTTAAAAATCAACTCTTCTCGAGCGCGCGTCATCCCCACATAGCAAAGCCGACGCTCTTCTTCTAAATCATCTTCACCTGTGTCAAAAAAATTCGGCTGTGCGGAAAAATTCCTTCTTCCATTCCTGCCAAAAATACCACTGGAAACTCCAAAGCCTTTCGCCGAATGAAGTGTCATCAAATTCACTTCATCACCACTTTTTGCATCAGCTGAACTCATTAGTGCAGCGTCTTCCAAAAAACTCGCCAAATCTGCATAATTTTTCGCCTCACTAACCAAGGTTGAAAGATATTCGCTCCGTTCAGTTTCCTCGATTTCAGTCAATTTTTCGTTTTTACCATAATTCGTCCGTTCCAAAATTCGCTCAATAATTTCGCTTGGGTTTGAAGAATTCTCGCTTAAAATTTGACATTCACGAAAAATCTCACCCAAATTTACTAAAGAATTTCGTGCCCGAGTTGCCAAAGTTGAAAGCTCGCTCGCACTAATCAAGCTCGAAATCAAATCTAAACCATTCGAACTTTGCCAATCCAAGAATTTCGAAAGGCTCACTGCGCCCAAGCCACGCGCCGGAACATTCACAATTCTTTCGAAAGCTACACGGTCGAGCGGATTATAAATTACGCGTAAATACGCTAAAATATCCTTAACTTCTTTTGCGGTCATAAAAACGTGTTCCGCCAAAAAAATTTTATACGGAATTTGATATCGAATCATCGCTTTTTTTCAAAGTTATAGCTTTTGCGCATTTGTGCGATAAAGAATTGCAAAAATCGCTAAATTTTTCGTGCACCAACAGTTTTAAAACTGAAAATCTGGCCTGCAATTTTTGCTGCTTCTTCGCTTTCATCGCGCGCACTTTGCACTAAAAACTGGCTCACCTTTTGCCAGAGTTCGGTGAAGAGTTTTTTTATCGGTTCGGTTGTGGTTTTTCGAAATCACGTTGTATGCGGCGTTCAAAAATATTTTCAGTTGAACGATAATTTCTGCTCCAGTTTTATCACTTTTGCGCCCTTGTAATCTCTTTCGAAATTTAAAATATTCGTAAAATCTGCACCACGCCAAGAATAAATACTTTGCCAGTCGTCACCAACCACACAAATATTTTCGTTTCAACATTTACAAGCATCTTTAATAATTGCATATTGTGCCGCATTCGTATCCTGATACTCATCAATTAAAAATATGTTCGAATTTATCGCGCCAAAAATTTTTCGCACTTCTGGATTTTTGTTGAAGCAATTTTACCGTTTCGAAAAAGCAAATCGTCAAAAATCGAGTGCACTTGCTTTGTTTCGCTCTTCTTCATATTTAACAAAAAAATCTCTGCAACTTTTTCGAAACCCCAGTTTGCACTGGCAGAAAATTCTTCGGCTGTCAAAAGCTGATTTTTGGCGTTCGAAATTGTTGCACTTACACTTTGCGGTTTTAGGTTTTTTTCGTCAAGGTGTAAATCTTTCATTATTTTTAATTAAATTTCGGCGGTCATCTTCGTCATAAATCACAAAATTCGGCGCAACACCAATTGCCTCGCCTTTTTTTCCGCAAAAATCTTCACACAAATTCCGTGAAAAGTTCCCATCCACGGCATAAAAAAACGGTCGTTCGCATCACGTTCGAGCAATTCAGCCAAGCGCTCTCGCATTTCGCGTGCGGCTTTGTTGGTGAAAGTTACCGCCAAAAATTGCTTCACTCGGTGTTCCGTGCGCAATCAAATTTGCAATTCGATGTGTTAAAGTTTTTGTTTTTCCACTTCCTGCGCCAGCCAAAAATCAACATTGGCCCGCTTAAAGTTTCCACCGCGTTTTTTGATTTTTATTTAAGCCTTTCACTAAATCCATTCTTAAATTATAACATACTAGCTTTAAATTTACATTTTTTTCGAAAAATATGCTAAAATAATTTTATGGAAAAAGCACGCTTATTCAGATAAAAAAATCTTGAAGAATTTCTCCAAAAAGCATTTCGGTGTCAATTTTGGGATTGAAGAAATTATTTCGCGCAATCTTTCGGTTGGTTATTCCGCCGAGGCAACAATTTTCAAAAAGCAAAAAACGACTTTATGCGTTTATTTCGCTCGAAGCCCGTGCAAATTTGGGTGATATTCAATATATTCTTTCAAAAATGAACCTCAAACCAGCATTTTTCTTTCCGCCAAGTGGTTTCGAAAACTATTTTTTTCGAACGCGCCAAGGTTCAATTTTTTTAGAAATTTTCCCTGGCCGGCACGATGTTAAAGATGAAGAGCTTCGTTATTACAAAAAAACGCGTGCTCTATAACCCTGCACTTGTCGAGATTGCTGAGGTTCGCGATGGTGAAATTCGCTGTTTTAATGCCGACTCAATCGGTTCTTGGCGCACCGCTCAACGCTATTCTTACAAGAAAATTTTAATGAAATAACACTAAAAAAACCTGTGGAAAAACTTAAAAAAATTATTAAAAAGGTCTTGAAAAAAACGATTGCGCTTTGTGATTAAATAGTTGCATACGGACAGACCGTAAATAAAAATATAAATAATAATGTTCATAGAAAGGTGGATTTTCGATATGAACTCAATCAATAAAAAAATACTAAAAAAGGTTTCACAATCATCGAAGTTGTGCTTGTGCTTGCGATCGCAGGTTTGATCTTCTTGATGGTGTTCTTGGCTTTGCCAGCATTACAACGATCACAACGTGACACACAACGAAAGAACGATGCTTCTCGCTTGCGTGCAGCTGTGACTGATTATAGTTCAAACAATAGAGGTAGAATGCCATTTAATGTTCAAAACGGTGGTTCAGGTAATCTAGAAGACGGATTTATTTCTAACTACGTCTTAGCTGAACGAAACGGACAAAGAGGTACGGGATCTTCGACATTTAACGATCCTTCAACTAAATACAGATTATAATGTTATTGTTGGTCGTGGCGCAATGGATAACGCACAGCTTGAACTATGCGTGTTGCTTCAGCTTCTGATGCGGTAACAATGGTCAAATTGTTGACGGAAATTCAATCGTTGTTTCTGTTAAAACAGAAAACGGTGTTGCTAACTGCGTAGAAGGATAATCAATCTTTTTCTAGGTTAAAAATAAAAAAATAACTCTTTCGGGGAGTTATTTTTTTATTGTAGTTTTACCTTTCGAAAAACTGATAAAATATGCTATACTATATTTATGAAAGTTAAAATTGAAATCGATACAAAAAACTTTAATTCGCTTTTTGGCTGGTAATTTTTGGATTTATCACTGTTGCTGGTGCGATTTGGCTCGCAAAAAGATGTGCTAATTATGATTATTATTGCGGCATTTTTAGCTCTTGCACTCAATGCTCCGGTGGCGCGAATCACTAAAAATCCTCCCCGGTTCAAACAAAAAACCGTGTAGCAGCGACAGCTGTCGCATATCTCACGATCGTTTTGATTTTTGGCGGTTTGATTTCTCTGCTTACGCCAATTATCACTGATCAAGTGAAGCATTTTTCGAAAGATTTGCCACAGATTGTTCAAAATTATACAGGTGAAAGTTCAGGGATTCGCCGTTTTATCGTTGAAAACCATCTTGAAGGAATGATTTCGCAAGCAGTTGATTCGATTACGCGCTCGATTAATTCTTCGGTTTCGAAAATTGGCGATTTATTTTTTGGAAGCATTGCTTCTATCGTGGGCTGGATAATCTCGCTATTTATGATTCTTGCGATGGCGTTTTTGATGCTTGTCGAAGGACCAGATCTTATCAATCGACTTTTTCAAAGTTTTTCTACACCGACAAAGTTCTCGAAAAAAGATCATCGTCGAATTTTGTCACGAATGTATGGAACGGTTTCGGGTTACGTTTCGAGCATTGTTACGATTTGTTCAATCAGCGCAACTTGTGGCTCGATTGCGACATTAATTTTGGCTTTGATTTTTGGATTCCCAATCAGTTTGGTTGCGCCAATTGCAGTTCTTTTATTCGTCTTCGGAATGATTCCAATGGTTGGTGCAACGATTGCAGGATTGCTTTCTGCAGTAATTTTGGGGCTAAATGTTCCAACGGCTGGCTTGTTCTTCTTGATATATTTCTTAATCTATCAACAGATTGAAAAACAATGTTATTTCGCCGATGATTCAGGCACGTAATAATCAGCTTTCGGCACTAATTATCTTCGTCGCACTAACGATTGGTGTCTATGCGTTTGGTTTGCTTGGTGCTTTACTGGCGATTCCACTCGCAGCTTGTGCGAAAATTTTGCTTCAAGAGAATTTAAAATCTCGACGTCGCCGTACACGCGAAGAAAACTCTGAGAAATTCGTCGAACTTCTCAAAAAAATCGGTAATTGAAAAATAAAATCAGCCTTCGAAAGTTGGCTGATTTTTGATTTTATTGATATTCCCAAAAACTTTTCTTTGGAGTGTCACGCAAAATGATATTTTTCGAAAGTAGTTCGTCGCGAATTTCGTCGCTTTTCGCCCAATTTTTTTCTGCACGCGCATTGTTTCTTTCGATTATTTTTCATCTTAATTTCATCTGGAATATCTGGAGTTGAGGTGGTTAAATTCAAACCCTAAAAAGTTCATCGATAAATTCTATAAGTTCAAGCAAATTGCTGTAATTTAGTTTTTTTCGGGATTTGCTTTTTATAATTTCACCAAAAATCTCATCAATTTTCGCCAGAGCTTTTGGTGTGTCGAGATTATTATTCACTTCTTCGAGAATTATTTGTTTGGTAGCAAGGCTTGGAATTGTGCCATCGTTCCCCTTAACCTGCCAGCGAAGGCTTGCGATATTTTGCCAGTTTTTAAGCCGATTTTGTGCCGATTTGAGGTTTTCGAAACTAAAATTACTTTCGGTTCGATATTGGCTTTGTAGCACAAACATTTTAAAATCCATTGGTGAAAATCCTTGCGAAATGATTTGTTCTAAAGTAAAGCCATTACCGAGCGATTTTTGAAATTTTCTTACCATCGCTGGTCATATGGTTACAGTGAAGCCAATAATTCGAAAAAGTTTTTCCGGTGAAAGTTTCACTTTGTGCAATTTCGTTGGTGTGATGAACTTGAATGTGATCAATTCCGCCGGTGTGAATATCAATTGTTTCACCCAAAGTGTTAATCGCGATTGCCGAGCATTCTAAATGCCAGCCTGGAAAACCCATTCGCCCGCAATATTCCCATTCCATTCCACGTTTTTGATCTTTTGGTGACCATTTCCAAAGCGCAAAAATCGCTCAGATTTTTTTCTTTTCTGGGTTAAAATTCACCCGCGCGCCAGCTTTGAGGTTTTCCAGATCAAGATGAGCAAAATCTGCATATTTTTGGGAAATTTAGCCGTGTCGAAATAAATTCCATCGCTAGTTTTATAGGTGAAGCCTTTTTTCGAAAGATTCTTGATAATTTCGATCTGTTCAGGAATAAAATCAGTTGCTTTCGAAAGATTGTCGGGTGTGATCAAATTGAGATCGTGCATTCCTTTTCAAGAATTCATTCGTATAAAATTCTGCAATCTCCCAAACAGTTTTTTTCCTTCTCGCCGCGCGCCTTTTTCGAGTTTGTCTTCGCCATCGTCTTCATCAGAAACCAAATGTCCAACATCGGTAATATTCATTGTGCGCGTTACACTATAACCATTCAACTGTAAAGTTCGCACCAAAAATATCCCAATAGATAAAAAGCAACCCAATTGCCAATGTGGGGCTAGCATAAACAGTTGGCCCACAGGTGTAGACTTTAACATTTTCAGGATTGAGCGGTTTAAATTCTTCGATTTTTCGGCTGGGAGTGTTATAGAATTTCAACATAATAAAACTATTTTATCATAAAATTAGTAAAAAGAAAAACTCACCAGATTGGCGAGTTTTTCGAAAGGTTTAAAACTAGGCAATTGGATTTTCAGTTTTAATGCTTGGACCTTGTGAAGTTGCGATTGAAACGCTTTTTCACGTAAGCACCTTTGATTGAAGCTGGTTTTTTTGTGAAGCAAGACTGTCGAAGAATGCTTTTGCGTTTTCTTCAAGTTTTTCAGCACCAAATGAAACTTTTACCAACTGAAAGGTGAACGATCGCTTGTTTGTCAACGCGATATTCAACTTTTCCTGCTTTTGCTTCAGAAACAGCTTTTGCAACATCGGCTGCAACTGTTCCAGCTTTAGGGTTTGGCATCAATCCGCGTGGACCAAGAAGTCGTGCATATTTACCAAGTTTTGGCATATAAGCTGGAGTCGCGATAAGAACATCGAAATTCAATTCTTCTTTGTCGAGTTGTTTTAGGAATTCTTCATCACCGACGATATTTGCTCCAGCATCTTTAGCAGCTTTATGTTCACCTTCTGGTGCGAAAACAGCAACTTTCACGTCTTTGCCAGTTCCGTTCGGCAAGATAACTGTTGAACGAATATTTTGGTCAGCTTGTCGTGGGTCAACACCAAGTCGTGCGTGAATTTCTACTGATGCATCGAATTTTGCTGGGTTAGTTTCAGTCGCAAGTTTAAGAGCTTCAGATAGACCGTAAACAGTATCTTTTTCAACTTTTTTTGCAACTTCTTGGTATTTTTTACCTCGTCGTTCAATGCGTGGTCGTGTGATTGGTTTTGGACCTTTTTTCACGATAGCTTCAGATCCATCCAATGGAGTTGTGTCGCCAGCAGCTTTTCGAGCTTCTTTTGCTTCTTTTTCGGCCACTTCTTCGGCGTGTTTTTTACTGCGTTTTCCACTTTTTGCGAATTTTTCAGCAACTTCAACTGCTTCTTCAACGATTTCTGCAACTTCAATCGCTTCAACAATTTCTTCTGCGATTTCAGCAGCTTCTACACCCTTAATCGCTTCATTGATTTCAGCAATTGTCATTTTTTCAGAAACTTCAAGCCCAAGAGCTTTAGCTTCTTCTATAAGATCGGCTTTTTTCTTTGCCATTTTCTTATCCTTTCTGTGGTAATAACGGCTCGCGCCTCCCAACATTGATTAGTAACTATATAATTTTAGCAGATTTTAATCAAAAATCAAGCTCTATAAAAATTTAGTGACATACTGAAAAATATATACAAATATCTAAAAAGTATTGACTCGGTGCTAAAGGTGTGATAAAATAATACAGTTGTCTTATTTTTTTGAGATAGCACTTTTACCACTTATTTGCAATTTTATTTTTTTCAAGAAATTGATAAAATAAAAAAATCATCTAAATACTGCAATATTTAGATGATTCGGACGTGATAAGTGTATTGATAATATTTGTTAACGACGCTTTTTGTAATGTTTCTTGCGTCGTTTTCTTTTTGTTTTTTTAATCATATACATATTTACATTATATATTAATTTTTTTATAATATTTATTGTACTGTAAAACTTTAAAAAAATATTGACTTTATTATTAAAAATTTGCTAAAATTATACTATTGGCCCTCATCGTCTAACGGTTAGGACATCAGGTTCTCATCCTGGCAATCAGGGGTTCGATTCCCCGTGAGGTCACCAATTTGATAATTGAGACTGTTTCGTGATAAAGAAGCAGTCTTTTTATATCCCCGCAGTAGGTACGATTCTGCAGGGATATTTTTTGTTACTCCAATTGAGGCGATTCCATACAGATCGCCTCTGAGGACTAGCAAAACCTTCAAATGTGAAACTTAACAATTTAGCTATATCAATTAAAGATCTTATCGCAACAAGTTATCAGTTCGTGCAGAATTTCATCATAATTCTCATAAACACGAAAAACCAGCTGCATAGGCATGTCCGCCACCACCAAAAATACCCTGCGATATCTGCAGCTATTGGCGAATTTGTTCGAACTTTCCCCTGTTAATTTACCGTCTGGATAAGTTTTGATAGCCACGCAAGCCTCGACACCTTCCACCATTCGCATTTCGTCGATCACTAAAACGCTTGGGTTATATTTGTCTGAATATTCTTTAATTTCGTTCCAAGGAATACTCACAACAGCCAATTTTCCATCCAAAAAATACTCAATTCGTCGAATTAACTCACCTTTATATGCTAAAATTTCGGGCGCTTTTTCGAAAGTTCGCGCCGATCTTCTTCGAGTCGAGCAGAATTCGCACCAAGTTTTGTTAATTCACCCGCGATTTCGAAAGTTCTAGCAGAAGTATTGTTAGTTGAAAGCCCTAGAGTATCGCTAAAAATTGCACCGAGTAAATCTTGGGCGGCAGTTTCGTTAATCATCCAATTATTCGCGTTTGAAATTTCAAAAATCACTTCACCCGCAGAACTCGCCTCTTTCAAGATTAGTTCGTGGTCAAAAGTCAAATCTGGTGTCGCGTCCGTGTGGTGGTCAATTACTAAAACTGGCGTTTTTTCAAGGAGGTTTTTATAAAGCGGATCTTCAATAACTTTCGAAAGCAAAGTATTGCTCGTTGTATCGACTATAATGAAAAAGGTCGAATTTTTTTCATAAATTGAAGTTTCAACTCGATCCCAGCCATTAAAATATCGCAAATATTTTGGGATATCAACTGGGCAAAAAAAGTTTAACTGTTTTTACAGAGGCCGCTCAGAATTTCTTCTAAAGCTAAAGCCGAACCCAAACTGTCACCATCTGGGTTTTCGGCCTGAATAACGCAAATCTTCTCTGCATTTTCGATCATTTTTTTTGCATTCTCGAATTCCATTAAAGCGCCTTTCTTCCTTTTAATGCATGACTTAAAGTAATTTGATCAGCGTATTCAAGATCGACTCCTACCGGTAAACCGCGCGCAAGCCGTGAAATTACAAGATTTTCAAATCCTTTTTTCACGTAAGAAATTTTGAATATAGAGGGCGGTGCTTTCGCCTTCGACGCTGGCATTTGTTGCGATAATTATCTCTTGAACATTGTCATTTTTGATTCTTTCGGCCAACTCACGAATATGGAGTTGTTCAGGCATAACTCCATTAATCGGCGAAATTACTCCACCCTAAAAACGTGATAAGTCCCGTTGAAGCTTTTTAGTTTTTTTCGAGCGCAATAATATCTAGTGGTTCTTCAACCACGGCAATTAGCTTTTTGTTTCGAGTTTTGTTGGTGTAAAGCGGCGAAACTTCTTCATCTTTCGAAATTAGAGCAAAAGTTATCGGGCAATTTTTTTAACATTTTTATGTAAATTTAAAATACTCTCGGCAATTTTTCGCTTATGGTTTCGTTATTTTTAACAAATAATAAGCATAGCGTTCGGCTGTTCGTGAGCCAACACCAGGAGTTTTCCGAGACTTTCGATTACTTCGGTTAATGCTTCGGGTAGAATTTGTGACATTTTTTTATCTTTCGAAAAAGATTAAAGCCCAAGATTTCTAAACCACCCATCAAAGGTTGCATTTTTTTCGGCCGCAACTTTTCTGAGCTTCTTCCAACCCGTCGCGAATCGCAATTTGAATCCAATGTTCAAGCTCTTCGATATCTTCAAAGTCAATCAATTCAGGGTCGAGTTTAACGCTCTTAACTTTTCAACTCGCCAGTAAATTGAATTAAAACCGCACCGTCACCAGCTTCAACTTCAATGATTTCTTTTTTTAAGTTCTTTTTCTGCGCTTTTTGAAGTTCACGCACCATTTTCATTTGGTCTTTAATTCCTGCCATATTTTCTCCTTTAAAAATAAATAATACTCTTTTTAATTTTATCAAAAATCTTCAAAAATCAACCGCGTGATAAAATATAGAATCGATCGGCGTTATTTTTGCGATTCGAAACCAGGATTTTTTTCACGCTATAATTCGCTGGGATTTTTAGATTTTCGTAAGTTTCTTTTGAAACTATAACCTCGGCATCTTCAAGCTTATATTTAATTTTTGCTTTTCCCTGTTTTTCGAGCGTTTTATAGAATTCTTCTTCATTTTTTTCGAAACTATCAAAAATTCGATTTGAATCTGTTTTTTTCAAGTAAAGATATTTAAATCTTGACTGAAAGCTGAAAGTGGTTGTGGCGAATATCGATAACTCAATGCAAAAACTGAAAGATTCGTAATTAACAGATTGAAGACAAAAATTGAAGTTGGAATCAAACCAAAAAATCGTGCGTAGGGATTTTTTGGAAAAAGTGCATACCAAGTGTCAATTAAACCTTGTAGTCCTGTGATTGTAAGAATTAAGATCGGAGTGAAAAGAATTGTGATTGTGGCCGGATTGATTAAACAGACAAAAAGCAAAATTACCGTCCAGATGTTGATCAAGTAGCTTTTGGCTGAATGTTTTTCGATGATTATGAAATAAAAGCCCAATCGCGATCAGAATTACTGTTGCTGGATTGACAATTGGCGAAATCATTCCATTACTGATTGGATTTGAAAAACCGAAAAGTGCCAAAAATTAAGCTTTTTAAGTTTTCGAAAAGATTGAATGAATTTGGAATTCCAAAGATAATTTTCAAAATTGAAAAATCAAAAACTATCGAAATTAATAAAGGTAAAATAATAGCGATAAATAATGAAATTGTGATTTTTGATGATTTTGGTGTTTTTTTAATGATAAATCGTAAATGTGGGTGTGCTAAAATTGTTAATAAAAATGCCAATGCAATATAAGAGCTTAGTGGTGTGTAGAAGCTTAAGCCTAGAATTGAAATTAAAGCGAAAATTTGGTGTTTTTTGGGTTCTTTTAAGAATTCTGAACCGCTCCAAATTAGCAAAATTGGATAAAAAATGTAAAGAATTTCACTTGTTCCGTTTTTGTGCGATAAAGAAAAAAATTGGCTCGAAGTAATTGCAATAATTGATGCTAAAACAGATGTGCGTTTCGAAAACCATACTCCGGAAATTTTTGTGATAAAAATTAGTGAAATTAGTGAAATTAAAACTGATGGTAATTTTATTGCAAAAATTACTCAATCCGAAAAATATCGATGCTGATTTTTGTAAAAAATCTAAAAGGAAAAATCGATAATATTCTTGGAAAAAAATATTCGAAAAGTTTAGACTTGCTGCATTTTTAGTACTTTTCAATTTCACCTGCAGTTAGGCTATTAGGGTGCAAACAATAAAGTGTAAATAATTATCGCAAGATAGCTGAGCTGATAGAATTCTGATTCCGATTTGATAGCGAAATTTATAAATCCAAAAATCGCTAATTTTTTTAAATTTTTCATTCTTTTTATATAGCATATTTTTCTTTCGAAAAATCTACTTTTATACTCCAAATATTGCCGCCGTTATTTGAAATTAACCCTTTTATTTCAAGCATTGTTGCCGCTTGGTTGAAATTACTTGCTGAAATTCCGGATTTTTAATGATTTCGTCACTTGAAGTTGCACCTTCCTTTTGAAAGTATTTCAAGGATTAAATTTTCATCAGGTGTGTCACCTTTAAATAAAATTGTTTGTTTTTCAAAACGATCTGGAATTAAGAAATCTAATAAATCTTCAACAGATGTTAAAGGGTTTGCACCGTTTTTGATGAGTTGATTGCAGCCGGACGAAAGTGGCGAATTAATATTTCCAGGTACGGCAAAAACTTCTTTACCTTGATCTAATGCATTATTTGCAGTCGAAAGAGTTCCACTCTTAATGCGGCTTCAACTACAACTACTGCATCTGCAAGACCGGAGACAATCCCTATTGCGCGCCAAAAATTGCCATGGTTGCGCGGGTGTTCCATTTGGATATTCACTAACGATCGCACCGTTATTTTGGAGAATCCTCTGTCCTAAAGCTTCGTGCGAGCGTGGATAGATTTTATCTACACCATTTGCGAGAACTGCAATGGTTATTCCATTAGCGTCAAGGGTTGCACGGTGTGCAATTGAGTCGATTCCGAGGGCCAATCCGCTAACGACGACAATTCCGTTTTGTGCACATTCGGTAGCGATTTTTTTGTTGCGATTTCTCGCCCATAACTGCTTGGTTTGCGTGTCCCAACGATTGCAACAGATTTTATTCTTTTTAAAGGTAATTTTCCACGTACGAAAAGCTGTTTTGGTGTATCTGGGATATGCTGTAAATCTTTCGAATAATCAAAGATTTGAAGGTTTAATTTGAATAATTTCCATAAAATGTAAAAATAGTATTGACATTAACTGTAATTTATGATATTATATAAACATTGATCAAATATTTTAAAAATTTGTCAATGAAACTTCTATCTATTGTTATAGTGTGCAATATGGTCTGAATAATTCTTTACCCCTCCTTTTTAATAAGAATCTTATTGTTGATATTGCACATAATAACCTCTTTGACCGGCGAACCCTATGTTGAATTTTTGGTGGGTTTTCAGCTTCGAAGTTTTCGAGCCTTAACGGGTGAGTCGAAGAGATAAAAACCGTCTAAGCGATGCCCACCCGTGCTTAGGCGGTTTTTATGTTGTAATATTATAATATTTATTATATTTGTCAATGTGCTTAAGGTTAATATTTAACTTACCTATTTTAACATAAGCGTTTATATTTGGCAAGTTTTCAAAAATTAAAAAAGTAAAATTAAAAATCGTGCGACCTCGCAATAGTTTCGCACGATTTTTAACTAATACAAATCTCTCAAATTTTTAAAATGAAGCTTCAACCGCAGCCCAAGTGGTATCGGTGTTGTCTTCTGGTATGATAATTGTAACTTGATCACCGGCTTGTAGTCGGAAGTAAGTTACGCTAGCAAGTAGGATTTTATACTCATTTCCTCCAGCTTCAACAAAGAACGACCCGTCGTGGTTTATAAGTGTTCCTATAATTTGTTTTCGCGGAACTGGACCAATTTGTTTATAAATAAAACCACCATCTTCATTGATTGTAAGCTTCAAGATATCGCCCTCCACAAGCTTTTGATTTTGAAGCATAATTCGCTGGAACTGGATAGTTTTTTCCATCTGGACCAATCATTGTTTGGCCGTCAAAAAAACACCTTCGATAATTTTACCGTGTGGGCTTTCGATAACTGAATTGCTTGGAGCTGTTACGACGTTGTCTTCACCGCTAATGCTGATCAGCAATTCTTTGGCTGCTGCAAGATTCGTTTCGCTTCTTGAATCAAGCTTTTTAGCCGTTTTACTTGTTTTTTTCTGGTAATTCAGACATATTCCTCGCATTTTCCTTGTCTGTTTTTCTTTTGATATTATCTTCTAAATTTTATCACGAAATAATAAAAAGTCAATATTTTCGAAACAAGTTTTTAAGTTAATTTTAAGTTTTCCACAATTTTTAATCTGTTAATAATGAAATGATGTAATTTTTTTACAAATACGCTTATGCTTATTTGTGAGAGAAAAATAAAAACAATTCTACACAACAAACTAAAAGCTTTGTACTATATAATATCTTTATGTATTGTAATATACGAGTGAATATATCTAAAAAATAAGTACTATAATTGCATCTTAAATGGAATCAAGAGGATAGAATTGATAATAAATAACGGAAAGTATTAATCTATAAAGATTAGTAACTGGTTTCTTTATCTCTACACTTAAATATTTAGTGTAGTGTCTTGTGGATTAAAACCACTGTAAATTCATATCAGAAGCTTGCGTGTGGTCGATATTGTTACTATACTCAACCTCTTCTATACAAGAAATCTTATTTTCTCACTCTATATGTTTTTATAAAAGTGCAACATCAACAACAGTCTTGTTGGTAAGTTTTACTTTTTACGATATTTATTTGCTCCAAGATAATTTTTTTCTTGTTTTGTCTGTATTTTTCTGTAAATAAAAACAGCCCCGCAAAGAGCTGTTTTATAATTTAAAAGAATTATTTATCTTCTACTGATTTTTTCAAAGGTGTGGCAACTTTTTCGAATTTACCGCCAGCTTTTTCAATTGCTTCAATAGCAGATTTCGAAGCAGCCTGAACCTTCAAGATAACTTTTTCGTTTAATTCACCGCGTGAGATAACTTTAACTTTATGGAAAGGTGTTGAAATATAACCTTCTTCAAATAGTCGGAAGTTATCAACTTCGCCAGCTAAATCGTTCAAGTGATCAAGGTAAACAACTTGTGCTGGTTTGCGCAAAGATTTAAATCCTTTAGCTTTCGGTGTTGCTTGAACAAGTGGATTTTGACCACCTTGGAAAGTTGCGCGAAGCTTCTTACCTGTTCGAGCGCCCTGACCTTTTGTACCACGACCAGCAGTTTTACCACGACCAGCTGAGATACCGCGACCAACACGAATTCGATCTTTATTTGCAGAAACTTGGAGTTCATTGTATTTCATTACTTAGTCTCCTTTTTAGCTTTTGGCGTATTTAGCCATTGGTCTTTTTGAAACAAGACTATTCAAAGCATCAACTGTTGCATAAGCAATGTTAACTTTGTTTGTTGAGCCAAGAGATTTCGAAAGCATGTTTCGAATTCCTGTTACACCAATGATTTGTCGAACAACACCACCAGCAATAATACCAGTACCAGGAGCAGCAGGTTTCAAAAAGAACGTGTGCACCAGTTACTTTCTTTTCAGCTTCGTGTGGAATCGTATCACCTTCAAGTGCGATTTCAATCATATTTTTCTTTGCAACGTTTGTTGCTTTAGCGATAGCTGCAGTCACATCTTGACCTTTAGCTACACCAACACCAACTTTGTTTTTGCGGTCACCCACAACAACAAGTGCTTTAAAGCGGAATCGGCGTCCACCTTTAACAACACGAGAAACACGGTCGATATTGATGACTAGTTCTTCGAATTGTTTTTTTTCTTCGCGTTCTTGTCGGCGATTAGTATTTCGGCGGTCATTTTTTTCGACCTATTTCGACTGTTGTTTCGGTCGTTATTTCGGCGTGGAGCCTGAGTTTTTTTGAGCTTCAGCCATAATTAGAACTCCAATCCTTCCTTACGAGCAGCATCTGCCAAAGCGTGCAAGCGACCCTGCATATTGGCGACCATTTCGGTCGAAATACTACTGTATTAATTTTTAGCTTTTTTAGCTTTTTAGCAATTTCTGTCACCAATTTTTGGCAGCAAGTTCTGTTTTTTTGTACCTTTAGCTTTTTGAACCAACAGTTGTTGCAGAAACAAGAGTTTTTTTGTGCAACATCGTCGATAAGTTTGAGCTGAAACATGCAGATTACTGATCGTTACGGTTAGGCGTGGGTCGTTCAGCAGTTCCAGAAATTTTTTTGCTCGAACGCGACCTTTTCGCAAAGCCAAATTTTTGCTTTTTAAGTGCTAATGCTTTAGACATTATTTACCTGCCTTTCCTGCTTTTTCGCAAGATAACTTCATCAACATATTTAATACCCTTTACCTTTGTATGGTTCAGGTTTCTTCAAAGAGCGGATTTCTGCCGCAGCTTGGCCAACAGCTTGCTTGTCGATTCCTGCAACTGTAATAACCATTTTATCGTTAGAAAGAGTAATTCCTTCTTTCGCTTTATAGATTACAGGGTGCGAAAAACCAAGTTGCATTTCAAGCTCTTGTGGATTATTGGTTTGGACACGGAAACCAACTCCGTTAACTTCCAATTTCTTTTCGAAACCTTTTGTAACACCAATAACAGCATTATTCAAAAGAGCTCGTTGTAATCCGTGTTGTGCGCGGGCTACGCGTTCGTCATTTTTTCGAACAACCTTCAAAGTTGTGCCGTCAAGCTCGACAGTTACGTCTGACAAATGAGGCACAGTTAGTTCGCCTTTTAGCGCCTTTTAACTGAAATCTCGTTCTCGTCAATCGTGATTGTCACACCAGCCGGAACCTCAATAGGTAGTTTTCCGATTCGACTCATTGAACTTTTTCCTTTCATTTAAAGAGTGTTTGTTTGCTTTCGTGCTGGTCATTTCTTTTTGGAAAATGAGGCGCAAAATCTCCCAAATTTCACTCGCATTTAATATTAACTTTACTATTCTATCACATAAAACGCGTTTTTTTCAAGCTTTTTTTCATAAATATTTTACGCTTGAAATGTCTTCGAAAAAAATTATATAATAATATCAACTGTTTAACTTTATCAGCGCACTTTTTAAAAAGGAGGAACAATTATGAAGTTTAAAGACGCTGCTTTTTATAATAATTTCGAAGTTTTTGCAAACGCAATTTTGAAACGCGGAAAAATGATGTCTTCAAAATTTAACGAAGATGAGTTTTTTTGAAACTGAAATTTTCCGATGAAAAGCTATAAAAATTTTTGGAAGGAATAATCATCCCTTTAAAAATTTCGCAACAATTTACCCAAAACCTTGAAACGGTTTTTGTCGTTAATACTTCGGCTTGATCCAGAAAAATCCAACTCGAAAACTCGGCTGGCGTTCAGATGAAAAAATCCACTCACTGTCACCAGAAACTTTTCGAAATTCTGCTCCAACCGCTGTTTATTCAAAAATGTTTCAAACCAAGTTTTTACGAAATCATCAATTTACTTCTCACGGATTGCCTTCCAGAAGATTTACTTGATAATTTCATTCAAGTCTCTACTTTGCAAAAAAATCATCTCAAAAGTTTGAAGATTTTTCGGTGATATTTCGAAATCATAAAATTACTAAAATTGATGAAGATTTTATTGAATTTCATGCTTTTACGACATTTCATTTTATTACTATAATTTGTATGGTTTAATGAATTCTGCGTATAAATTGGAGTTTTGGAAATGGATTTCGCTCAAAGAAAAGAAAATTGCCAAAAATCCGGCTGCGAGATTTTTCGAAACAAAAGCTTATTTCGAAAATATTCGTGAAAATGATCCAAGGACACACGTTTTGAATGAAGTTCGTCGGCGTCGGCGTCAGATGATGGCTTTTTGTGAAAGATTCTAATGGTGATTTTGTGAAAATTTCGCAACTTTATGATTGGAACGAAGAATTCGAAAAACTCAACAACGAAATTTTAGATTTTCCGAAGAGATTTCAGAGATTAAAACAAGGTGAAAGTAATAATCATCATGTATTTTTTCCTTCTGGAATGTATGATTTTCCGTTTCCGATTCATGAATATCGCAATCGCAAAATCAACCAAATTCGAAATTTTGAAACGTGCTCATGAGGAAATGAACAAAGAAATCTTTTGAATTTGCTGAAAAATATGGAATTTCAATTTTAACAAATGATTTTTTTGTCAATTTTACGTTCATACCGCCGACCATATCAAGATGAATATCTTAATTTTTCTAGCATTAATGCAGGCATTTTGCGAAATATGTTTGGCTTTTGAACCTTCTGAGGATGAAATTCAAGAAAACAGGGTTTCAAAAACTTTTATGCTAGCTGCTCGGTTTTTATGATTTGTTTAACCTTCAACATAAGCACATTACCTTAAAAACTATTCGATAGATTTTTTTCCGCAAACTTAGTTTTGCGGTTTTTTTAGTATTAAAAATTTTAGCCGAATTAATCTAACAAAAACTCTTAAAAAATTGACTCTTTTCGAACGATCTTCTTTTTCGATTTCATTAATCATCTCAATTTCGTCAGATATTATACCATCAATCGGCTCTTGGAGGTATTTCGAAATGTCACTGCGAGTATTTAGTGTCCAGATAAAAATTTTGCGTTGTTTTTTTGTGGGATTTTAGTGCTAATTTTTGCGATATGAAAAATCTTCAATCACATAAAAAAATCGATTTTTCGAATCATCAAAATCACCAAATTGAAGCGGAATCACGAAGCCAGTTTCGATTTCTGGCGCAATTTTTTTCGATTTTTCGCATTAAATTTAAATCCAGCGACATTGTTTTTGAACTTTCGCGAAACACCAAAGTTTTCGAAAAATCTTTTCACAAACATTTCATGCAAAATTTTTCAGGTTCGTCGCCACTTGGTTTTAGTTCAACTAAAAGTTTAATGTTGAGTTTTTTTCAGCCTTTTTTTATATATTCTTCGAAAAGTCGGAATTTTGCTCTCAAAACCATTTTCGAAAGTTGTGAGAGTCTGAATCTCGTTCAAACTCAAATCTCGAACTCGCGCGTTTCGTCCGGTTAATCTCTGCAAATTATAATCATGGATAACCACAAAATGATTATCACGTGTTAGTTGAATATCCATTTCAGCATAATCTGCACCTTTTTCTTGGCTGATTCAAGCGCTTCAAGAGAATTCTCAACCCCCCGAACATCACCACGATGAGCGATTTTAAGGATTTTTTTGTATCGATTTTTTTCGGTAGTAAATTTGAATTCCATTAAAAATTGTCGAAAGAAAACCAAAAGTAAAGCCATCATAATTGCGAGAATTGTTGAATTTTTAATTTTTTTGTTTTTTTATTCTCGATAATTTTAGTTTTTAGCGGTTCGAAAAATATCAAGTAAAACGATTACAGTTGCGACTTTTCGATAGTACAAAAACGCAAAAAAATACTGCGTCAAACATTGTTGTTAGGATTGTTTTTCGAAACCAAAAACCCAAAAAAAGGCTTAAAAATTCCTAAAATCAGTGCAATAAAAATCATAAAAAGCAACCCAAAAAATCATAAAGATAATTTTCGAAAAATCCCAAGTGGAATCAAAATTTGCGACATTTTGCTTTTTGTGGCTTTCCAGCTTTTTTAATGCTTTTCGAAAGTGGTTCGTCATTTAAAATTGTTCGTGGTAAGGTGAGGATCAAGCGATAATTTACGTAAAAAAATCACCAAAAATCAGCACTAAAATAGAATGCGGCACCACTTGGAGTTTTTAAAAATCTCACCAACAATAAAATGCTGGGATTCGTATTTTTTTTCAGTGATCGCCGAAGAAAGTCCGAGGTTTTTAAGCGGAACCATCGAAATAAAATAAAACCATAAAGAAGAAAAATTTGAATTCCAAGTAGGCTTTTTCATTTTTTTAAAAAGATTCAAAAACACTTTTTCGAACTGAAAAAAATGTCGCTTTCCCTACGTGCATTGATGAATTTGATTAGGATGAAAAAAATTCAGCAAAAGTTAAAAATGCGACAAGCAAAAATATAAATCGCACAAAAAAAGAAGACTTAAGGGGTTTGAGAAAAATCAGATAAAAATTGTCTTTCGTGAGATTTTCTTGATTCGAAAAAGCAAAAATTAGTCTGAAAAAAACCCAAAAAAAGAACATTAATTCCAGCGACAGACATTACAAAATGCAAAAACCGAAGCTCCAATCAAAAGCCCATATTTATTTTTGTAAAAAGCTCCAAGAGCGTTTAAAATTATTTAATGAATTCATAGAATATAAAAGTTATTTTTTTAATTTTACCATATTTTTTTGCGAAAAAAATAAAGCTTATTGTTGCAATCTGAAGTATAAGATGCTATAATATGTAAAGTTCATTTTTTTGGAGGTACCTTATGTTTAAATTTAAATTATTTAAGACTGAAAAATATTGAAGTCCTATATGATTCTAAAAAGTGATGATCTTAAGAAGAAAAATTGTAGAGCAAATTATAGATTTGCAAGTCATAATGCGCGGATCGTATTCACCAAAGGAATTTTTATAGCAAACAAGAGTGGTTTTTTTATTCGAAAGGATGATAAAGTAGTTACTGCGGTTGGAATTGAATTCTTTAAAGAAATTAAATTTAAAGGATTCAGTAAGAATATTTATCTGGTTTCGGATTTTGTAAATATTAAAAAAATAGTAGTGAAATTGGCCGTACGGACAGTGAAGAGTTGAGTGATTTATTTTCGAAAATTGTTAAGTATGCCAAAAAAAGATCCTCAAATTGACTATCTCGTTTGTATGATTCCGAAGCTTAATGCTCGCCCTGCTAACTCGCGCAGGTTTTAATGCAAAAAAATGTTTAGCAAAAAAAGATTTTGTGGATTCGGGTTTAATTAATTCTCTGCGTGATCAGATTATTATCTTAAACCAAAATAATCTTGAAAAAGCAGCTTGAAAAAAATAAAAATTCTCTTGGAATTGCGATCAGCGGAGAATTCTTGTCTGAATCGATTTAAAGGTGGTAAAACGCCGAAGTCTCTTTTTGTGTGAGGCGCGAGTAATTCGCGAAAAATCGAAAATTTATTGAAAAACAGCAAGCCAGAAGATGTATATTTTGGTTTAATTCTTGGGGTAAACACTAAAAAAATAGTAAAAAAAGCGAACCGATTGGTTCGTTTTATTTTTCGGTAAAAGGACAGTATAATAGTATTGAAAAAAATTACTAATAGCTTTTTAAAAATATTAGATTTATATAAATAATAAGTGTGAAGTTTTAATGAAAAAAATAACTCTTTGTGAGTTATTTTATTTTCGAAATTTTTCGGCAGATTTTCGAGCTTGAATCGCGGCAGAATTTGCAACTGGTTCCAAAATTCCCTGTTTTTTGAGTTGCGAACGAAGCTTAATTCTTGCATGTGAAGTTTTAACCAGATCGAGCCAGTCGGCTTTTTGGTAAGGAAACTTTTTGCGCGTCATCACTTCAACAATGTCGCCTTTTTTTCGAGTGGCTTGTCGAAAGCGTGGATTTTTTTCGTTAACTCGAAAAAGCATAAGCATGTTTGCCAATGTCGCTATGTACCATATATGCAAAAATCTAGCGGTAATGCACCTTCGGGTAAATTATAGATATCACCTTTTGGTGAATAAACAAAAATTCGATCGCCAAAAATATCAATTTGTAGTTGTTCTGGATCAATTTCTTCACCATCCCTCAATCGCTGAGCTACATCTTGAAGTTGAACTATCCATTGAAGTTCGTTCGTTAAGCCGCCATTACCTTTAACTTCACTTCTTCTTTTTGAAGTTGCGCCCGAAACATAATCTTTGCTTGATTTTTTTGTTCGTGATAATGAAAACTTGCCGCCAAACCGCGTTCGGCAAATTCATGCATTTCGCGCGTTCGAATTTGAAATTCCGCAATTAGTTTAGAAGGAGTAATAACGGTTGTATGAAGTGATTGATATCCGTTTGGTTTTGGCATTGAAACGTAATCCTTAATTCGCTCAATCATTGGTTTATAAATCGAATGCAAAATTCCCAAAACTCGATAGCAATCATCTTTCGAATTTACGATAATTCGAAGTGCCATCAAATCATAGACACGGTCAATATCACCCTTGGTTTTTTTGAGTTTTTTGTGGAGTGAATAAACACTTTTCACACGCCCAGAAATTTCGAAATTAATTCCTACTTTTTGAAGTTCAGTTTCAACTTCTTCGCGAACTTTTCCTAATTTTCGCGTGCTTTTGCCAAGCCGTTTTCGAATTTCATTTTCAAGCCGTTTATGCTCTTTAGGATTTAAATATAAAAAAAGCTTGTTCTTCCATCTGCATCCGAACTCGCCCCATTCCTAATCGATCTGCAATTCGAGCAAAAACGTCCAGAGTTTCGCGTGCAATTTTTTTCTGTTTCTCGGGCGACATATATTGCAGAGTTTGAACATTATGGAGACGATCCGCAAGTTTAATAATCACCACACGCACATCTTGGCCGACGGCAATTAGCAATTTCGAAAGGTTGTCTTTTGTTTGAGGTAAATAAGTCTCGAGATTATTCATTCCTCGAGCGAGCTTTTTCCGACTTTTGTTACGCCGTCAACCAAAAATGCAATATCTTCGCCAAATTCTTCTGCAATTTCTTCAAGTGGTGTTTCGGTATCTTCAACTACATCATGTAAAACTCCGGCCACAACTGAGTCGATATCCATTCCCCAATCCACCAAAAAAACCTCGCAACTTTTCAATGGGTGCGTGATATACTCTTCGCCAGATTTTCGAATCTGGCCTTTATGTTTTTCGGTAGCAAAAATCAATTGCATTTTTTTCTAATCTTTTTTTATGTCTTCTGCCGAATAAAAACGGTTTCGCAATTCTTAAGAGTTCATCATTTTTCCATATACTAATTATACATAAATTCATCAATTATTCCACTTGACTTTTTTATAGATAAATATTGTAATATATAAAAAATACGAAAGTTGAACATTTTAAATTGATTTTCGATTTTTTTAAGGAGGTGCTAACATGGCACAAGAACCGTTGAAAGAATTTACAGACAACTTTACTGTCTCTGTTTAAAGAAATTGCTGCATCTGAGTATGAAGAGCAAAGTCAAAGAATAGCTTTTCGCTCGAAATGAAAGTAGATAAAATATATACTTTCATTCTCGAATCACAAAAAGCTGATTAACTCTATATTTGCGGTAGAAGAAAAACAAGGAGGACTATCAAATAATCCAAACTGAAAAACCCTTCGGAATTAAAAATTTGATTATCCAAAAGCTGATAATTTTGAGAAAAGTAGCCCCATAAAAAAAGACTATATAAGCCGAATAGCCAACATAAGGAGTAAATTCTCAAAACAATATCTTGATATAGTGAAAGAAACTAAAGTTTGTATTTTTTTAGAAAAACGGCAATAAAATCTTAACCCATACGAAAAAAATACTTATTTACCATTTTTTTCGCATCGAGGTTCTTTAGTGAGGAATCTATCCTCTAATGATGACACATCTCTCGAATCCATTAAAAGATACTTAAGAGATGACGAATTTAGATATATCATCATAAACAAAAAATGAAGTAACGGATAATCTTCTAAAAATATCCGAAAAATTGGACGCAGAAGATTATCTTAGGATATTGTTTGTGCAGATTAACAAACCAATATATTCAATATTCAACAAGATAATCAGCAATAGAATCGAGGCTGATAGAAAGAGAAAATCAAAATAAACTGAGCAATATGCTCAGTTTTTAATTTATATAATTATATTTACTATCTCAAGTTCAAATCTATGATTATTTTTTTCATTCCAGCGAGCGATTGATTCAGCAATAACCTCTTTTGCTTCTTCGATATCGCCGAAACTTTTTCAACTTTTAGTAGTTCCAGCTTTTTCAAATCTTTTATAATGGTTAAAAGTGGAATTTCAATTTGTTTAATAAGTTGTTTCTGGTAGATCCGCCAAAGTTTTATAGGCATTTCCAGTATCGCGATCGTCAGCTGGAACGGCGATAATTTTATCGTCAACTTCACCGTCGTCAACAAATTTCATCACACCCAGAATCCGTGCTTCCAAGAAAATTCCAGTTGTAAGTGGATCATTTGTGATAAGCAAAACATCCAATTCATCACCATCTTCGTCCAAAGTTTGCGGAATAAAACCGTAGTTTGTTGGTTTTTGCGAAAGCTTTTGGCTCAACGCGATCGAGTTGCATTACTGCTAAATCTCGATTCCATTCAATCTTATGAGTTGAGCCTGTTGGGATTTCAACCACAACGTTAATAATTCCGTTTTGATAATCACCAGGAGTTAAAAATTTTTATTAAAATCTGCCATATTTTCCTTTCTTTTTATTTTTTTAATTTTAGCAAAAAAATCGATCAAAAATTCAACTTTATTATTTATTGGCTAATTCTACTAAACTGTCTTCAGCTGTTTTTGGGTTCTTTTGTGAGTTGGTTTCTTTGTTTCATTTTTCCGTGAATTTGTTTTTCGAAGCTTTTTCGCCTGATTTTTTTGGTTTTTGAATTTTCGGATTTTCTATCTTTTTTTCGAAACTGCTTCAACCTCTTTTTTTAATAGCTGGCGCGCGACCTTTGCTTTTTTTGAGTTTCAACTTTTGAAATTTTTTTACCCCAACGGGTCGTGCAAACATCATTTTTCCAGCTGCAGTTTGAAGTGAGCGAATAAATTCAACCTCACTAATTGTTCCGATTAGATTTTCGCCATTTTCAACAACAACCATCGTGCTATCTGGCAAATGTCCAATTCCCTGCTTTTTTTCGTTGCCCTTTTGGGTAATTTCGAGCATAATTTTCTCGCCCGGCAAATAATCAGCACGCACCGATTGGACAAGCTCGTTAATATTTAAAACTTCAATTCCTTCAACTTTTGCAACTTTGTTTAAATTATAATCTGCTGTCAAAATTTCAGCATTCATTTTTTTTGCTAACGAAATTAAGCGATTATCTACACCTTCTGCTGCTGAATTTCCATCGGCCAAAATACTTACGTTAATTTTTTCCTCATTTTGAAGTGCCGAAATCACATCAAGGCCGTAGCGTGCACGAACTCGCTTTTCATCGTCGCCACCATCGGCTAAGATTTGAAGTTCACCCACAACACTTCGCGGAATATAGATGTCAAAATTAATAAAACCTGTTTTGGCAACCGGTAAGAATCGACCATCAATCAATATTGAAGTGTCAACCAAAACTTGTTTTTTTGCTTTTCGAAATTAATGGTTTGCTATTTTTTGATTCAAATAAGTTAATCAAAACAACAGACAAAATTGAAAATAATAAAAATGTGTTCATAAGTTCCTTTTACTGTAAATATTTAATTAAAGCCTCGCGCAAATCGCGCACTGCTGTTATAAAGTTATCTTTCGATGAGTTTTTTTGGTGCTAAAGCGTTTGTGAACCCAAGCTTTTTTTGCCTCCGCAATCCTTCTCTCGGATTGAATCGCTGTTCGAATTTCTCCGCCTAAACCGACTTCGCCAAAAACCACAACACCGTCTGAAAGTTTTCTTTTTGCCGCAGCCGAAGCAATCGCCATTGCAACAGCCAAGTCTGCCGCGCGGTCGTCAAGTTTTAGTCCACCAACAACGTTAATGTGAATATCTTTGTCGCTTAAATCAAGCTTGGTTCGTCTCTGTAGAACCGCAACCAATAAATTTAAACGATTTATATCAAAACCGCTCGCAGCACGCTTTGGGTAGCCAAAATTTGAAGTTGTAACTAAAGCTTGAATTTCCACCAAAATTGGGCGAGTTCCTTCAATCGTAGCCATAATTATCGATCCGTCAGTATTTTGACGCTCAGCCAAAAGTGCCGCAGATGGATTTTCGACAATCTTTAAACCATTGTCTGACATCTCAAAAATAGCTGCTTCACTTGTTGAGCCATATCGATTTTTTACCGCACGAACAACTTTAAAACCGCCATAACGATCGCCTTCGAAATTCAAAACAACATCCACTAAATGCTCTAAAGTTTTTGGCCCAGCTATCGAGCCTTCTTTTGTAATATGGCCAACTAAAATTACCGCAGTTCCAGAATTTTTCGCCGCACGAATAATCAAGTTTGAAGAATTAGTAATTTGAGAAACTGTCCCTGGTGCACTCGAAATTTCTTCCATTGCTAAAGTTTGAATCGAATCAATAATAACAATATCAAAACCACTTTCACGAATAGTTGCTGCGATATCGTCGGCTGAAGTTGAACTTGCAAATTTTAAATTTTTTACATCTGAAGTACCAAGCCTTTGTGCACGTAGTGCAACTTGCTCGGCTGATTCCTCGCCAGAAATATATAAAAACTTTTTTTCAAACTCGCAATAAAAGACGAAATTTGCATCAAAAGTGTTGATTTTCCAATTCCAGGCTGTCCTAGCGATTAAAAATCACACCCGCAGGAAAAAAATTCCACCACCCAAAACTACGTCAAGATCTTTTAATTCCGCTTGAAATTCTCTCTTGTTTCTCTTTTGAAATAACTTCATTTAAATTTTGAACTTCCAAAAATTCGACCAGTTTTTTTGAGCTTTTTACTGATCACGTTTTTTTGCCAGAAGATTCTTCAATTTGTTCAATTAATGTATTCCAGTGCCCGCAATTTTCGCATTTTCCGGACCATTTCGGATAACTTGTTCCGCAATTCTGGCATACGAATTTTGTTTTTTTAGTTTCGCCACTTTTACAATTCTACCATATTTTCTAAATTTTTAAAAACTATAAACTTGGCGAATTTAGATTTCGAATTTATACTTTTATAAAGTTCATTTTGTTCTATTGAAGACTCTTGCAGTTCTTTAATTTTCGAATTATAGCTATTTATTAAACTGTTTAAATTAACGCGAGATTCTGTAAGTTTATTAATTTCAGCCACAAGTTTGCTTCGATTGCGATAAAAATTCAGAATGAGATTTATAATGTCCATTTTTTTGCATTAGTATTAAATTTTGAAATTTCAGCTTCAAGCTCCTCAGAATCAGAATTGTATTTTTTTGTTAATTCTTCAATTTCTGGTTTTATTTTTTTGTAGTTCAGCAGTTAAAGCTTTCAGTTTTATTCTTTAAAGTTTTGAAATTATTGTTATAACCTTGATAAATTTCGGCAATTTCCTTTGCGATTTTCGAAAAAAACTTTGCGTAATGGTCTTCGAGTTCTTTCGAAAGTTCAATCTGCTCAGTTCCGATTAAAGAATGTAGTTCGTTAATTTTTCTCGCCAGGTTCAGTTCGGTCGTAAGACTCCATCAATTTTTTTCAAATTCAGGATCTTTTCGACTTTTCGTACTGTGCCTCAAGAAGTTTCCTGATTTTATCTTTCTCGTCAGAATTCATTCGTTCCCAGATTGCATGTAAGAGTTCGTGTGCTGCTGTTACATCTTTTTACTCCTTTAAGTTTTGAATTTTGAACATCAAAAACATGAATTCGTCCCTGACTTATAACAGCCTAAAAATTGCAGAATCTTCTTCGCGATTTCGACAATTTTGATTAAACTCATCAGAGTTCTCAACTTGCGGATTTGAAGCATAGAAAAATATTTTTTTCGCAAAAAGCGGTTGGTTTGATTTTTTTAGTTATTTTTTTCGATCTCTGTTGTTGGTTTATAATTTTGAGCTGCAAAATAATCTCTAATATTGTGTGAATTTGAAATCGCAAAAAAATGCGCTCGTGCAAAGCAAAAATGAGGAAAATTAAACTAAAAAAATGCCTTCCAAATTTTTTCTGTTGAAAAAAATCATATCATAACCATTATAATATTTTTTTATGCAAAAAAGCAAAATATTCTTCGAATTCGCCGACTTTTCGGGTTAATCATTCTTGTTATAGTTTCCGTTTCGGTAATTTTAGCAAATCCCTGATTTTTTTGGAAAAAAATACCAAAAAAATCTGATCAAAATTTGAAAAAAATTACAGCAATTCGTTAAAGGATTTAAATTCACTTGAAGTTAAAGGTCGTGCACCAAAAAAACTGGCTATTCTCGTGATCAATTCGGTAAAGGTTGGGCGAAAGATGAGAAATGGTTGCGACACGCGAAATCGAATTTTTGAAACGTGATTTAACAGATTTCGTTGAAAAATTCTGATTGTAAAAATTTTTGAGTGGAAAAACTTAAAGATCCTTACACTGGTAAAGAAATTGATTTTTCGCGCAAAAATAATGCCTCATCTATTCAAATTGATCACGTCGTGGCTCTTTCTGACGCTTGGCAAAAAGGTGCACAACAGCTTTCAAAAAGCCAAAAAGAATCGAACTTGCCAATGATCCTCAAAATCTTCTTGCTTTCAGATGGACCAGCGAACCAGCAGAAGGGTGATTCTGATGCAGCTTCGTGGTTGCCTTCAAATAAAGATTTTCGCTGTGAATACATTTCTCGACAAGTTTTTTTGTGAAGAAAAAATACTCGCTCTGGGTGACTTCTGCTGAAAAATCTACAATGCAAAATGTGCTTGAGAATTGTTAATCTAAAATCTCAAACCAATCAAATTTTTCGAAATCTTCGCCTTCAACGATTGCGCCAGCTAAGCGCATTTCAGTATTTTTCAGCTTATTTTTGTGCGCAAAAAATTCTGCCGCAAATTTCATTTTCTTGATTTTTTTGTTTTTGAAATTGCACTGTTCCCACCACCGAAAATCAGCATTTTTTTCGAAATTTTACCTCTGTAAAATAATAAATCTTGCCCTTTTCTTCGAAACGATATCAATTTCGCAAAAATTTTGTTCGCCAATTCCGTGCCAAAGATTTTATGTTTTTTTCTTGTTTTAAAAATCAGCAACAAAATTTTCAGCTCTATCACCAAGTTCTTTTGTTGTTATTTTTCGAGGATTTTCTTTTTCGAAAATTATTCTTTAAAAATTTCCGCAATTGGCTTAAAGCTCTTTCGATGAACTTTTTGCTTACGCCAAATTTGGCTAGAGCTGCTCGATGTTTCGCCGTTCCGTAACCTGAATGACTTTCGAAAGCATATGGTGTAAATTCTGGATTTTTCGAAAGCTCTGTCATAAAATTATCTCGCGCAACTTTTTGCGCAAATTGCTGCCGCTGAAACACTCGAAATCATCAAATCGGCCTTTTTTTAGTACGGAAACATATTTTTTTCGAAAAGGTGTTCCAGACAAAAAAATTAACTGTACCATCAATGATAATCTCGTCAAATTTTACATTTTGTTTTTGCATTTTTGTTTGAGCTTCTTTAACTGCACGGTGCGTGGCTAACTTTAATCCGGCGCTCAAACCAATTTTGTCGAGCTCAATATTTGATACCCATCCCAAGCCAACAATTGCTGAACTTTCATAAATTTCTTGCGCTATTTTTTTCACGCTGTTTTTTTTCGAAAGTGCTTTTTGAATCAGTTAAACCTTCAATTTTTGCGTCATTTAAAAACGGCGGCACCCACAACCAAAGGTCCCGCCCAAGCACCACGCCCAACTTCGTCAATTCCTAAGATCATTATGCTTTTTATTATATCAGAAATCAGGTGATTCTCGAAATCTTATTCGTTCATATCGACGCAATAAGCTCTTCCGGATTCAAGTTTAAAGTGGACGGCAACATCACCGGGTCCAGTTTGATGATGAACTCTTCCGTCGGTGCCATTTCCACATTTATTGATTGGATTTATCGAGAGTAAACCGTCACCAGCTTCTCCTCCAGTAAATCCCTCAGGCTCCTTCTGAGAAATGATAGTCCGAGCCAGTTGGGTCTTTAAATTCTTCGCCATGAGCTCGCATGTAGTTATTCATAAAATTATTCCACTTTTTGCAACATAATCACCGCTAAAAGGAATTCCACCTTTATTATTTGCCTTATACTGCTGATAAGCCGCTTTTAATCGTGCTATATCATTCTTCCGTTGTGTATCTCTTTTGTGATCGTTGGAGTGCTGGTAAAGCCAAAAAAATACCATTAAAAAGATTAGTCCAGCTATTGCTAATACCAATACTACTTCAATAATTGTAAATCCTTCATAAAGTTTTATGCTTTTTCATACCCCAATTATATCACCCCCTAATAATTGCAAGGGGTTTGTGAAATTATTGAGATATTTCGAAAAATTTTAAAGCGAGATTTTTGCGCCGTTTTTTTAGTGAAATTTTAGTTTTTCGAAATACTAAATTCTTCACTCAAAAGCTTAATCACTGCCAAATTCGCTTTTTCCTTCAACTGCTGGCTCGCGAACGAAAAATTTCATAAAAATCACCATTTTCGTCAGTGGCTTTTACGAAATTAAATTTCCCTTTTTTTGAATTTGGTTTAATTTTTGCAACGAATCTTCATTTTCTCTGCGTTTCAAAAATCTTTTTGCGCGTTCTTTTGCCGTAATATTTGGTTAAAAAAATTCGTGTTTATATTCGAAAAAAAGTTGCCGTTTTCAAGGCTTTCACGAATTTTATCAACAGTGTTAATTACGAAAAAAATTCATTATGAATTGAGGCAAGCGTGCTTGCAAGAATTTCGTCTGCGCGGAAAAGATGATTTATGTAAGCTTTTTGTGAAATTTTTGACAAGTGTAGCATTTGCAATCTTGGTCGATTGGTGTGAAATCTTCCTTAAATTGTGCATTTTTAATATTAATTCGCCCAGAATAAGTGAAAATTGCTCCGTTTCGTGCTTGGCGAGTTGGTGCCACGCAGTCGAAAGTGTCAATACCAAATTCTACGCCCAAAAAGAGATCGGCGGGTTGTGCACCCATTCCTAACAGATGCCGTGGTTTTTTTCTTCAGGCAAGGTTGTGTTCACCCAAGTTAGAACTTCGGGAATTTCTTCGGGTTGAAAAAAATTCCGCCAATTCCAAAGCCGTCAAAAATCTCTCGAGCCCAAAAAAACTTGCGCTCTCCTTTCGAAAAATCTTCTTCTCGAGCACCTTGAACAACTGCAAACAATGCTTGCAAATTTTCGCCTTTTTTTGAAATGCTCATCGTTTAATTCGTTGTAGCGTTTCAAGCATTTTTTTCGGCCCAAAAATGAGTTTTTATCAAGTGCAGATTTGATCTGTTTTCGGCCTGCAAGTGGTGAGGTTAATTCGTCGAAAAGCCATATGAATATCCGCACCAATTTTATGTTGAAGTTCCATAGAGATTTCAGGTGACATAAAAATTCTCTCACCAGAAAATGTGTGATTTAAACCAAACTCCATCTTCACCAACTTTTCGCAAGCTGGTTTGAATTGTTTTTTTGCAAGCGAAGAATCGCCTTTCGAAATATGTGAAGTAGCGTCAATCCCTTTTTTTGTAAGCCATTCCGAGTGAAAAACTTGAAAACCGCCTGAGTCGGTAAAGGTTGGTGCGCTCCAATTCATGAACTTATGAATTCCACCAGCTTTTTTTCAGAATATCTGCGCCAGGCCGAAGCATTAAATGATAAGTGTTGGCAAGAACCGCTTGTGCACCAGTTGAGCGAATTTGTTCAGGGGTCATCGCCTTTACAGTTGCGTTTGTACCACCAGCGATATAGGCTGGAGTTTTAATTTCGCCGTGCGGTGTTTGAATTACGCCTGTACGTGCTAAAGGTTCCGTTTAAGCGGGTTTTAATTTTCAAAGTTTAAAGCTTTTTTTCATCTGTAAAATTATATCACGAAACGGATTTTTTTACAAATTAAAAACCGCCCCGAAGAGCGATCTTTAAAAGGATTATTCTGTGATTTCAACACCCATTGAACGAGCTGTTCCGGCGATAGTTTTCATAGCACCTTCGATTGAAACGGCATTCAAGTGATCGATTTTAATTTCAGCAATTTCTTGCAACTGAGCTTTTTGTAATTTTTTTCCAACTTTGTCAGTTTTTGAATTTCCTGCACCTTTTTGGATTCCTGCTCGTTCGCGGATCATATCGTCAACTGGTTGACCAAGTGATTTCCAAGTGAATGTTCGGTCTTCAAAAACTTGAAGGTGAACAATCACATCTTTACCCATCATATCTTTAGTTGCTTCGTTGAATGGGTTAATGAAATCCATCATATTTAGACCCCATTGACCAAGTGTTGAACCAACTGGAGGACCTGCTGTTGCACGGCCAGCTGGGATTCGAAGTTTCAAATTTCCAATAACTTTCTTTTGCCATATTTTTCCCTTTTAAATAATTTATACTTGATAATTCAAGTGCGTAACGTATTAATTTTTAGCATAAACTTTCGGAAATTTCAATAGCTATTTTGAATATAACGTATTGACTTATTTAAAGAAATATTGTATTATATTTATTGCGATTCTTCGCAAAAACATCTTTCGAATTTTCGAAAGCGTACATTTTATTTTTTTGGAGGTAGCTTATGCTCAAAAATTATTGAAAGCGTTAATTTTTTTCTGCTGTTGAAGTTTGGAAAGAAGAAGAGTTGCTGAATTTAAGCCAGACTGTAATTTTCTTACCGATTGAAGCAATTAAGACATTACCAAGTCTTGGCAGAGCTTCGCATGAATTTTTTTCGAAAAAAACTTGAGCTAAAGATTTTTAAAAAATATCCTTTAACGATAGATCAGAGAATTTATTGGTTCGAGGTGTTGAAGAACTTCATCCTCATCGTGGATATTTTTCGAATAAATCTTTGTGCTGAAAGTGTGGAATTTTTACGGATTAAGTCAGCAATTGAACGTACGATTGCGGCAATTTTCTGTAATATTTCCGGTGATTTTCAAGCAGACTTCTTTCATTCGAGTGGAGAAGTTTTTTTCACCGAGTTGATTTTTACGGCAAACTTGGGAATCAAATTTTAAAAATGAATATTTCGGAAGAAGATTCACAAAAAGCTCAAGAAATCGTGGATGTTATTCGTCAGCGTAGAGTTATGTTAGTAGAAGAAGATAAAATTTAACTCTTTCTGTTAATGGTGGATAACTCGAAAAGTAGCTATAAAACCTCCAATTTACCTCGGTTTTGTACCGGGGTTTTCTTGTTTTTGATTTCTAACTATGCTATAATTTTAAAATCACGCTTTGGAGGTTTAAAAATGGAAAAATCGTGAAGTACTTGAAGCACTAAAAAGATTTTTGGGCGGGTTTATATTGTGGGGAGTTTTGCAGTCTATAAAGCTCTCTGCATTGATTCTGTTCAAAAATAACGATATTGATATTGTAGTAGAAACAAATATAGCTGTCTCGAAAATTCGTAAACGGCTTGAAGATCTGGGCGGAACTTTTGTCGAAAATAATAATCACAAAGGCTTTCGAATTAACTATCGCGGACAACTTTTTGATATTTGGCGAATTAAAGATACGGATGCGATTTTTTTAAACAAGGCTTTGAACGAAAGTATCATAATATTACAGATTTAATTTCGTCATTCGGTTTCAATCTTTACCAGGTTTGTATTTGCGTTGAAGATGGGATGATTCTAGCGACACCTGAATTTCACAAATATTCTCGAACGCAACAACTTAAACTTATTAATCATAATTTATCAAATCCTGAGTATATGATAGATAAAGCCCTCAAGATTAATAAAAAAACGTTGTTGCTAAAAAGTAATTTTTCTCGCTGAATTTGGCGAGATTTTTTTAATTTTAATAAAAACTAAAACGCCCATTTTTTTGAGCGTTTTTTTATCTTTTTAAGAATTTAATTAGATTTTTTTCGATTTGAAGAATGTCGAGTTCAACTGGTGTTTCGCGACCAAACATCGAAACCATAACTTTAATTTTACCTTTCACGGCATCGATTTCAGAAACTGCACCTTCAAAACCTTTGAAAGGACCATCGATAATGTTGATAATCTCGCCTTGAGAGAAATTGATATCAAACATTGGCTCTACTCCGCTCATTCGACGGCGAATATCACGCATTTCTTTCTCTGAAACTGGTGTTGGTGAGTCTGAACCGATAAACCCAGTTACACCAGGAGTGTTTCGAACAACGAACCAAGTTTCTTCTGTTAATTTCATCTCAACCAAAACGTAGCTTTGGAGAATTTTTCGTTCAACAACTTTGCGTTTTCCGTTTTTTACTTCGATTTGTTTCTCTTTCGGAACGAGTGTGTCGAAAATTTTATCTGCCATATCAACACCTTCAATTCGTTGGCGAAGATTTTCGGCGACTTTGTCTTCATATCCTGCTAAAGTTGTCACAGCATACCATTGTCGGGAATCATCATATCGTTTATTAGCCATAAATACCTTTCGAAATTATTTAATTAATGTTTTTAAAAAAATCCAGTTAAATAAAACCGTCGAGCAACAAGATTAGAGTTGCGAAACCTACAGAAAAAAAGCGATAACTGCGCCAGTCATTTTCCAAGTCTCTTTTGCGTGTTGGCCAGCGAACTAATTTTAGTTCTCGCCAAGATGCTGCCAAGTATTTTCCGAGTGCAACAAATGGAATTATGATAAATCTAAACGGTTTTGCTAAAATTCGTACAAATTTTGGTGCTGGTTTTTTTAGCTTTTTTTCTTAGTTTTAATTCCTGCAACTTTTGCAGCATATTTACTGATTTTTGGTTCTGTTTGAAACCTGTTTTTTTTAGGCTTCAGATTTGCGTCTTTTGCTTTTAACGCGAGTGATTTTGGTCTCTTTTCTTCACCATTTCTCTCCTATTCCAAAAATTAAAAAAAGCCTATTAGGGCTTGATATGTCAAGTATATCATAAAAATTTTAAAAAAGCAAAAAAATATTCCAAAAAATTATTTTCGGCATTTTGGTAGCTCAAAAAAGAATCTTGAGCCATGATTTAATTTGCTTTTCAAGTTGAATTTTTGTTCCAAGTTTTGCAGCCAATTTTGTGGAAACGTAAAGACCAAGGCCTGTTCCACCAGTTTCGTGAGTTCGCCAATCTTCGCTACGGTAGAATTTTTTTCAAAAACGCGTTTTTTTGGTCTTGTGGGCTGATTCCAATTCCAGTGTCCTTAATTTCGAAGATTACTCCTTTTTCAGAGTTTTTGAAGCGAATCTCAACCGAACCTTCGCGTGTGTATTTTAGGGAATTTGTGATAAAATTTTGAAGTAATTCTTCCAAATATAATTTGTTAGTCTTAACGCAATTTAGATTATTTTCAAGGTTTAAATTCAACATTAAAGCCTTTCCTGTTGCAGATTTGTTATATTTATTGAAGAGATTTTCAGCGAGATCTTTTCGGATTGATTTTTTTCAAACATATCACCAACTCCCCTTTCCGCTCGAGAAAGTGCCGAGAGATCGTTAACCATCGTTGCGAGAAAAGTATTTTTGTTTATAAGCGGTTTGTGTGGCTTTTTTTCGAGCATTTCGAAAGGTGCTTTTTTTCTGAATTAATAATTCTAAATTGCTCAAAGAGCCCTCCAGAATTGTAACTGGAGTTCGTAATTCATGGCTAACGACGCTAATAAATTCGTCTCGCTCTTCGTCGAGAGTTTTTTTGTTTTGTAATATCGCGCAAAATTACCACGAATTTTCTTAAATTCATCTTTGGTTTTTTCGAAGAAGAGTCTTTAATTTTGATAATTTCAATCTCGATTCGTAGTTTTTTTCATCTTCTTTTGAAAGGATTAAATCATTGGTTGAAAAAAATATGGTTTTCCTGCGCGAAAAAAATATCTTGAATTTCAAATTTTTGCGTGTTGATTTTTTTGTGAGATTGCAGATTTTTTTGAAATATTTTTTTGCCGGAAATTTCTTCATTTTGACCAAATAAATCAAGCGTGGCAGAATTATAGAGTTCGATTTGTCCGCGAGAGTCAACACTCAAAAACGGCGTCGGTTAAATTATTGACAATGGTTAAAATTTTTATTTTTTTCGAGTCTTCGGCTTTTTTTATGGATTTCGAACATATTTTTTTGAGTTTGTTGCTGGCGAATTCCAAAAATCACAAAAAGCTAAATTTAGTGTAAAAATTGAAAAATATCGAAATAACATTTGTAAAATCCAGTGAGCGAATGATGAAAATGATTGATATTTCGGAAAGAATAATCACGGCTCCGAGTGCAATTTTAGTGAAAAGCTCATTTTTGTGATTTTTATCCATAAGCATAATTATACGCTAAAAAATGTGAAAAATCAATTTTAAAACCGCAAATTTAAGACAGAGATGCGGTTTTAAAAAATTATTCGCCATGCTTACGATCGAGCGACATAAAGCGGAGGCGTTCCGGATGAAAATATAATTCAATTGTTCCGACTGGTCCGTGTCGATGTTTTGCGAGAATTAGATCTGTGATATTTTCGCGTTCCGTTTCGGGGTTATAATAAGCTTCGCGATAAAGGAACATCACGATGTCGGCATCCTGCTCGATCGAACCAGATTCGCGGAGGTCGGCGAGTTGTGGAATTTTTGGATCGCGGCTTTCAACCGAACGACTCAACTGTGAAAGTGCGATAACGGGTACATTTAATTCACGTGCAAGCAACTTTAGTCCACGCGAGATTTCAGAGACTTCTTGAACGCGGTTTGCTGAAGATTTGGCAGAGCCGCTTCCTTGCATGAGCTGGAGATAGTCGATTACAATCAATCCAAGTTCGCCATTGTGTGCAGCACGTCGAGCTTTTTGTGCGCATTTCAAGAACACTCACACCAGGTGTATCGTCGATATAGATTGGTGCTTCAGCCATTTCACCCATTGCATCGGCAAGTTTTTGCAAAATCTTCGTCACTCAAATTTCCAGTTCGAATATTCCATGAATCAACACCGGCAGCATCGGCTAGCATACGATCAACCAATTGCTCTTTACTCATCTCAAGGCTAAAAAAATAGAACTGATTTTTTTCTCGATTGTTGCAATATTATAGGCTAAATTCGTCACAAAAGTCGTTTTACCCATAGCTGGTCGGGCAGCTAAAATAATCAAGTCTGAACGTTGAAGTCCCGCTGTTTTATTGTCGAGGTCGCGATAGCCAGTTCGAATTCCACGGATCGCACCTTTATTTTTATAGAGTTCATCCAACCTTTCAAAAAGATTCATTTAAGATATCTTCCATCGAAGATAAATCTTGTTTTCAAGCTTGCATCAGAAACACCGAAAAAGCTCAGCTTCACTTTGTCCTAAGAGTTGTGGAACGCTTAATTCTTCGTTGTAAGCAAGTTCAGTAATATCGCCGCCAGCTTTAATTAAACGCCTTCGAACGGCGGCCTGCGCAACAATTTCAGCGTAATATTTTGCGTGTGAAGCAGTTGGAACATAATTCGTGAGTTCTGCTAAATAGCTCGATCCGCCGACAGCGTTGAGCTCGTCGCGTTTTTTGAGTTCTGCGGTAAGCGTTAATAGATCGACTGGTTGGTGGTGTTCATAGAGTCGAATGATTGCCGCAAAAATTGTCGCGTGGCGCTTGTCGTAAAAATCGATTGCTTTCACAATTTCAGCAATATCGATCAAAACTTCTTCATCAATCAAAATCGCACCGATCAAACTCATCTCGGCGTCTAAATTTTGTGGCGGAACTTTTCCTCCTGTATTTTTATCACTATTCATTAATTTTGCACCATTTCTCCACCCCCATTAGATCTTGAACGCTTGCAATCGCGGGATCGCTTGCTGGCTTAGCTGTTCCAAAAACCTCAATTACCCAACTGCCCGCATTAATTTTTCTTTAGCGCCTGTCCCATTGAGGCTTGCGCTTTTTGCTTTCTCGAGCTGTTTTTTTGTTTAAATGTAACTCCTGCGTAAATCTTAATTTTTTTCCATTTTTCAAAAAAATGTAGCCAGACTGTTTTAGGATTGTTTGAATTCCCTTTATCGTCCTCTGGGATAGCACTACAAAAAAATCATGCCATTCGAATTTGCGTGCTTCGCCCAAATCTTGATTTTTCTTTCTGTAATTTTCCAGCTGATTTTTCAATTTTTTTCAGTAATTTCATTTTTTTAAAGGTTCAAGCTTTTTTTCTTTTGGTTGATTTTTGTCAGCCTCATTTTTTTGCTATATTTTGCGGATTTTCGAAAAGTTTCAACTAGTTTTTTTCTCTGGAACTTCTGAGGTTTTTTTGCTGGTTGAATTTCTTTTGGTTTATTTTTCAAAAATCGGTATTTGTGGTTGTAGGGATTTGAGGCGAAAATTCAGGTTTAATAAAAAAATCGAAAGCAATTCCATTTCAACAAAAATTTGATTTTTTTCAGCGCGTGTTAAAGGTATTAAAAATTGAGAAAGATACGGTTTTTTTCGCCAAGATTCTCTGTGATGAAGCTTAGAATCTGGCTTTGCAAAATTCTTCAAATCTACACCAGAATCGCGAATTTCTCGCACGATGCGCACAATTTCGCTAGAATTGCGATTTTCGAAAGCTGAAAATCAAATTATTAATTTGTGATTTTGCTGCTAAGCCAAGAGATTTTTTTCAAGCAATTCCGCGGTGATTTCTTCGCCATTTTTCGAAATGCTGGAAATTTGGTCGAGCAAAGAAATGCTGTCACGAAAACTTCCTTCTCCACGTTCAGCGATGATTTCGATCGCTTCTTTCGAAATTTTGATTTTTTCGTTTTTGGCGATAAATTCCAGATGTGCACAAACATCTTCTTTTGAAATGAAACGAAAAACAAACCGTTGCGTTCGGCTAATAATTGTTGCGGGTAATTTGATGGGCGTCTGTTGTTGCTAAAAATAAAAACAGCGTGTTCTGGTGGTTCTTCAAGGGTTTTTTTAGAAGTGCATTAAAAAGCGGCTTTTGAAAGCATATGAACTTCATCAATAACGTAAATGCGATATTTTGCTGAAAAATGGCGCAATTTGAACATTTTCTCGAAGCTGACGAATATCATCGACACCGTTATTGCTGGCCGCGTCGATTTCGATAATATCTGGGTGATTTTCTTCTTCCGAATAAGTTAAATTATTTATTTCGTGTGCTAAAATTCAGTGCGATCGAAGTTTTTTTCCAACCCCTCTCGGACCAGTAAAAAAAGATATGCGTGAGCAATTTTTTTGCTGTTTTTAGGGCATTTTCAAGAACTGTCGTGATATGTTTTTTTGCCCCACAACTTCGCTTAGTTTTTGCTTCGATATTTTCGATATAACGCCTTACTCATTTCTTCTATTTTATCAGTTTTTGGCTTAAAAATCAAACAAACTTGCTTGCCGTTCTGGGAGTTTAATTTCGGTGATTTTTTTGGTAAAATTTGAACTTTATATCCGGTGAATTTTCGAAGTGGAATTGAGACTATTTCGCCCTGTTGTTCCGCGAGTAAAAATATAGCCAATTTGTGCTTTTAAAATTCCCGAAAAAAATCAGTTTGCCATTATTTTTGTACACAATTTTTCGGAGTAAATAATTTCTTTGCTGGTAAAATCGCTATTTTTTTGTAATAAAATTCATTCAAATTTATTGGTTTATTTTTTCAAAATTAATCTTTTTCGTGTTCTTCAATTTTTTGACGGACATTTAAAAAGTGTTTTTTTGAGCTTCTGAAAAAAATCAAACTTGTTTTCGAGAAGTTTTTAATTTGATTCCCGTTTTGATATTTTTCACAGAAATCTGGCATTTTTGATATTTTTTTCTTCATAATTCCGTGCGATATTTGCACTCGAAAATTCACCTAAAACTAATGCAGCTCGCGCTCCTTGTTCAAGAAGTCTTGCGATCCCCCGCCCCGAAAAAAACTAATTCCAACTTTTATCACATCATCTGAAAAAAATACGCTAAATACACAAAAATGAGGTTGTGAATTTCGAGCTTTGCTGTTGGTTGGAAATTTCGCTCGCGCTAGCATTATAGAAAGCAGGGTTAAACCCTGTTCTTTTTTTGACATTTTTGACATTGATTGTATTTTTTTGTCAAGAGTGGATTTTTTTCGGGGCAAATAAAATCTTCACCGGTTTCCAGACTGTGCCAGCCGGTGCAAAAATCGGTTTGAAAGATCAATTTTTAGCGTAATTGGTTTTTTTCAAATTCTGGCGAAAAACTTAAAATCTCACCAGAATTCCAATCCGCAAATTTCCAACGCGGTTTTTGGTTTTTATCAAAATCTACGCGCGTCAAGACGAGTTCTCTTTTCAAAAATGTCTTCAAAAATACTATTCATTTCAAAGCCTTCGAAATCCGCAATCAAATCATTGGCGAATTCCTCAATTCCTTTTTATTTTTCATACTTCTCGATATTGATTTCGAAATCAAACGCCTTTAATTTTTTTGCCCAAATTGCTTGAATTAATCTGTTTCAAATGTTCTTCTTTTTCAGCTTCGAAATAAACCGTATGATTGTAGGTTCTTTTCAGTTTTATTTGATGGCTCGATAAATTCCAAAACTCCACTTTTCTACACTATATCCGGCAAATTCAGGCGAATTTTTCGATTAAAAATTTTATAAAAAGTAAAGTTGTTGCTCGAATTTATAGATTTTTGGCGTTGGAAGTTTCGATTTTTTTCAGACTTGGTGTTGAGTGGAATTGAGCCTGTTTTGTAATCAACCACAGTAATTTTTATTTTCACGATCAATTCGAATTAGATCAATTTTTTTCCAGTCAAAACTGCATCACCAATCGTTACGCCAGCGCTTCTGAAATCTTTTTCGGCGATATTTCCAGGTTTAAATTCGCTCAAACGATTTTTCGAAAAAAGTTACTAAAAAAATTCTTTTCAAACCGCTCGGTAATTATCTTTCTATCTTTATCTGAAAAGCGGATATTTCAAAAATTTTTTTCAAGCCAATATTTTTTTGAAGTTCTTTGAAAGTTGGCGTTTCGTCTGTATTGATTTTATCTTGAATATATCTAAAACCATCATGAATAAGCGTTCCGAGCGTAGCATCTGCACTATAAGCTTCAGGAAAAACGCAAAATTGTATTTTTCGAAAAAAACTTTTGTGGCCCGCCAAAAACAACGTCAATAAATGAATTAACATTTGTAGGGACTCATTCTGAAATTTCTGAATTTGAGGTCTTAATAAATCGCGCATCTGCTCGTTTTTTTGCAACGTAAAAAAATCGTGCCAGTTGGTTTTGAAGATCTAAAATTTCGAGCGATTCTTTTTCATTTTTGAAACTTTTTCCCATTTTTTTCAGGAAGAATTTTTCGACCTTAACACGCCATCTTCTTCGCGCTCATCTAAAAATGAGAGAGTTTTGATAGCTTTTCCTCTGAAGTCATTGCTGTGATTTGTCAAGAAAAAGATGCGTTTTGGCACGCGTCATTGCTACGAAGAATAGTCGTTTTCGTGTATCTTCGCCTTCATCTTCAATATTCGTGAATTTTTAAGTTGAATGGCATCGCAAGAGTTTCACCACCCCCACCACTTCGAGCATTATTCCAGCTTGATTGATCGAGAGAAATAAGGAAAGTATATTTAAACTCCAAGCCTTTTTGCTACGAAAGGTGTTGATATCTGGACTGCATTCTCGCTTGAATTGTGTGGATTTGTGTTTAAAATTAGAACATCAGCCCTTTCGCAAGCTTCAATAAAAATTAACTAAAACGTCGAGCTTGTTATTATTCTCTTTTGAAAATTCTCGCAAATTATCGCGTAGAATTGTCAAATTAGAAAGAATATCAAAAAAATTCTTCCGCTGATTTATTTGAAATAGAATCACGAATTGGCGATTTTTAATTCTTCTGAAATTTTCTGCGAGCCTAAAATGTAGTCGAACATTTCTTCGAAAGATTTTTTTCGTGTGAAAAATTCTGCTAGCATGACCAAGATTTGACCAAGTTTTTTTGAATTTCAGGTTGTTCGCTATTCAAAATCGTTTCAACCCAAAAATTCATGCTTATCTTTTTGCTGCCCAGCTCATTTTTCCAAGCTTCAATCGTTGGGATTTCGCCAAAAACTCAAAACTCAAAAACCTCTGGGAATAGATCCGCCATTACTTTGCTCATTTTTATCGCGAATCGCCAATATCAATTTTGAAATTTTTCAGCAGTTTCGAAATAGTTTCTTCTTCGAGAATATTTTCACGTTTTTTTCGTAATAAATTGGCACATTTTTTATTCTTTAAATACGGTGTAAATTCTTGAAGAGTTTTGTGTCTTGGTGCAATTACTGCGATTTCTTTTCGGTTCAACACCAGATTGAACCAATTTCGAAATTTCTTCCGCAACCCAAGCAAATTCTGCGATCGAACTTTTTGAAAGTTTAAGCTGTTCTATTTTGATTTTTTTGGTTTTTTCAAAAGTTACCTTTTGGCCGTAATATCTTTTTGAACTTCGATTGGCAAATTTTTTGGTTAATCGCCCAGAAATCGTGTTTGCAACATTTTTTTGAAGCACTCAAAAATATCGCCGTGTGAGCGGTAGTTTTTTTGGTTAGATTTATAACTTTCGTATTCTTGCCGAAACGGTTATAAAAATCAATCATATTCGATTTGCTTGCACCTTTGAAAAAGCCATAATTGCTTGATCGTCGTCACCAACCGCAAGAATATTTGGTTTTACCTTCAAAAAAACAGGGTTATCGGTTAGAAGTTCAATAATTCTTGCCTGCGCGTCGTTAGTATCTTGGAATTCGTCGAGAAGCAAATACTGATATTTTTCTTGAAGTGTGAATCGTAAATCATCATTCTTTTCGATTGTATCAATAACTTCAATAATTATATCGTCGAAAATCATAAAGCCCTTTTTCTTTCATTTTTTTATTTCAAAAATTTTCATAAAAAAATCTGCAAATTCGAGCAATTTTTTTATTTTTTTATAAACATCTGTAATCTGGAAATTATCCTCGAAATCTTTTTCGTCTAAATAAGTATTCCTCCAAGCAGTTAGTGCTGTTGATTTTCCAGTTTCTTCTGCTTCATTATAAGCTTCATTCAATTTTTCAAAATAAAAATACAGATTACTTTTTGAATTTTTGTTCCGTCAAGATCCCTTTGAAATTGAACTTTTCAATGCGTCAAGAACCTTAGAATAAAAAAATCACCAACAGCTTTTAAAAGCTGCTTCCCGAAACGCGCAACCCTTTTGATTTTTCGTGAAAAAAATTTCTTGCTCGGTAATATTCTGCGGGTAATTTTTTTCGCAAATCCTCAGGTGAAATCAAAGCATTTTTCATCTCTTTGATCGCTCTCGAAAGCTCACTTGGTGTAATTTTTTTAAGTTTCGAACTTGCTGATAGCTCATCTTTAAGACTTAGTAGAATTTCGTTTTTTTCGTTAAGTTGTCTCGCCAGATTTTCAAGATTTTTTTGTCGGCAAAAAAATCACGATAATTTTTAATAATTTCGCCTGCAAAAACCGTGATAAGTGAAAAATCCCAACTTTATAAGAATCGGTTCCAATAAAACGCGAAAGTCGCTCTTGCATATTTCGTGCACCCGCCTCAGTAAAAAGTCATCGCAAGAATATTTTCGGGCGAAGTGTCGGTTTTTGAAGAATATTTGCAATTCGCGTCGAGAGAAGTTGAGTTTTTTTCCTGTTCCTGGTCCCCGCAATAACCAAAAACTGGACCATCAATTTGATCAACTGCTTCTTTTTGTTCGATATTTAGCATTCTGTAGTTTTTTTCGAAAAATCTGTTGAAAGTTATTCATTCTTCTATTTTATCACAAAAAAATATTATTCGTTAGGTTTTTAAAAAGTAAAAAGCCCGCATTTGCGAGCATAAAATTAGTTAATTGGTTGGAATCTGCCATCCATAAACATTCTCTTTGGTCGCGACCAAATTTCACTTTCACCTATTTTGTGATAATTCACCAGTTCTTCATTTTTGTTCAGTGTGGCGAGAAATATTCAAAACTTTATACTCTCCACCTTTATAGTGCTTATATTTTTTTGCCAATTTCAACTTTCCGAAAGCGGTTTAAAAGTGTTGTAGCCCAGACAATCACGAATGGTTTTTTCAATAATATTTTGAATCTTTTCGTTCGAGCAATTTGTTATCTTAAAATCACCACCTTCAATTAAGACACTGAAAGAAATAATCGATTTTTTTTCAGAATTCTTTGAGATTGGCATTAAAACTGCAGAATAATCAAGTTTTTAACTCTTCTGCTGAAAAACCGTCTCGCAAAGAATATGAAAAAGAAATTTTTCCCAATCAATCTCGCGAATTGACAAAAATAATTCTTTTTGTGAATAAGTGTTAAATTTTTAGAGTTCAGCGTTGTATCGCGTGCAGCTTCTTCTAACGAAACCATAAAACCACCACCTTAATGTGCTATTTTATTTTAATTATAAAACATAAGTATAATAAAAAACAAGCCCTTTTCGAGCTTGCTTTACTTTTTTTGAAATTATGAATTAAATTTTACGAGCAGATCAATTGTTTTTTTCAGTCAAGATTTGGTTTGCCAAATTTCGACGAACGTCGTCTGATGAAAGTTGTTTTGCGATTTCTTTGCTATTTCCGTATTGCTCTTTAAGTTGAGCGATTCGTGTATCGAGTTCTTCAAGGCTTGATTCGACTTTTTCAACTTTTGAAAGTTCTGCCAAAGCCAAACCGGATTTTACGCGCATTTCAGCAGCTTCTTTAACGTCTTTTTTTCGAGCCACTCTTCACGAGTTTTACCCATTCGTTCAAGGTAATCTTCAAGCGAAAGACCAGAATACATCAAATTTTGTTGCATATCAAGTTCGATACTCTGTTTTTTTGGTCTTCAAGCAAAATTTCTGGTACAGGAACTTTTGAAACTTCCGCTAATTTTTTTAACAAGTTTATCTTTGAACTTTTTCATCAGATTCGGATTGTTTTTTTGAGTTTTAAGATCTTCTTTAATTTGTTTCTCAAATTCTTCTTTGGTTTTAAATTCACCCTAATTTCGAAAGGAATTCTTCGTTAATTTCTGGCAGAGCATTTTCACGAACTTCGTGAATTTTCACTTAAAAACAACTTTTACGCCCGCCAAATCTTTTGCGTGGTAATCTTTAGGAAATTCTAGATCGAGAGAAATTTCATCGCCAGCTTTTTGCCGATCAAACCTTCTTCAAAAGCCAGGAATGAAAGATTTTTGAACCAAGTTCAGTGGGAATTTTTTTCGGCTTTTTCCGCCATCAAAAGCAACGCCATCTTTTTTTCCCAAAAATCAATAATAACTTCATCACCATCTTTTTGATTCGCGATCAACTTTTTTTCTTTTTCTGCAAAATTTTTTTAAAAATTTGATCGATAGTCTCGCTAACTTCTTCTTTTTGAAACCTCAACGGTGTCTTTTTAACTTTAAGATTTTTTTATAATCTCCAAGCTCAACTTTTTGGCATGATTTCTGTTGTTGCGGTAAATTCGAGTTCTGTTCCAGGAATGAATTTTTTTAACATCAACTTCTGGTCGGTCTATCGCTTTTAATATCTTCTTTCAAAAACGCCTCAGCAACAGCTTTTTGAAAGCGCATTTTTCGAGAGTTTCTTGTCCAAGAATCGTTTGATCAACTTGTGCGGCAACCAATTCGAGAGGTGCTTTTCCCTTTCGAAAACCTTCAATTTTAACTTCTTTGGCTAGTTTGGTGAGCGCAACTTGCTCGGCAGCTTTCAATTCTTCTGTTCCAAGAGAAATTGTAAGCTCAACTTTTACATCTGAAATATTCTTTAACCTTTGTTTTCATATCTTTTTAATTATAGCATAAATCTTGCCAAGCTTCAAATGCTGGCAAAAATTATTTTTCGATATAATTTCTTCGAACGAATTCGTACATTAAAATACCGCTCGCTACACCGACATTAACACTTCTTGTTGAGCCAAATTGTTCAATTGCAATCATTTGTTTCGCAGGCTTTCTATCATTTTCTTTTAGATAGCCCGTCACTTTCGTTTCCGAAAAACTAAAAACAGATTTTTTTGGTAATTCTGAATCTTGTAGATTTTTAGAACCTTTTTGATTGTCAATTGCGATCAAAATTAAGTCATTCTCTTTTTGCCCAAGATATAAAAATCTGCCACGGTTTTATGGGTGAAAAACATTCATATATGCTTCGGTTTTCATTGCACCACGGCGATTCCAGTGTTTTTTTACCGATAATGTGAATTCCGGCAGCATTAAAAAGCGTTCGCATTTCGCGCAATTGTGCCAATATTAAAAATCATGCTGAAAAATTTTCGACCGCAATATGGAAGCTATGACGAGATTTGTTCAGATCAGATTTTATTTCATCAACGGTTAGCCGCGATATTTATCGACGACATTTCGCGTGTCGTTTTGTATAGTCAAGTCTTTCACCAGTTTCGAAATTTGGTTTATTTTCCATTTCGAACGGATTTAATTAATTCTTTTGTATCTGGCCGACCTTTTACGCAGGGATTTAAAATATGCATTGGGTCAAAAATATCTTTAATTTGCGAATATAGATTCTTCGATTTCTTTCACCAATATTTCTTGCGACAAAATGCCCAAAAGATTCTACCTTCGCCTGCACCGTAGGCAAATCACCATCAACTTTCGCAAGCAAAACACCAAGATCTGCCACAAATTTTCAATGCTTTCTAGCGATCTGCCACTTTTGAAAAAGTCAAATTCTGCCAAAATTTCAAAAAATTGAGGTTAAGGCTGAACCTTGAATTGGCGCTGGAATACTATATTGAAGTGCAAGTTTTTGTAGACCAAGATAGAAAGTTTCAAAACGCTCCATAGGTACATAAACACCTTTGAATTGGGTAGATTTCTTGCTTTAATTACACCACTTCGCGCACGCAAAAATTTCGCGAACATCACGGATTGCTTCAAGCTCAGCTCTTGAATATTCATCGTTCTCTGAATCCAAAACTGTTGCACCTTTTGAATTTTTCAGAAATCTTTTGAATTTTATGCATTTTTGCTAAGATTTTTGTTGGTTTTGTCTGAAAATTCCAACAACCAAAACTAATTTTGTTGCTAATTTTTGTGAATTTCTGATCGAGATAGAATTGATATTTTTTTACCAGAAGCAACGGCGGCTTCAAACATTTTTTTCCATCAAAAAGTTCAACAATATCTGGGTTTAATTTTGAAATTTCGTCATTGAAATCACGTGCATCATCACGGTCTCGAAAAACTCACAACCATAAAAATTTGTTTCTGTTCACAATGTAGCTCGTTTTGATTTTTACCTCAGTAATAATGCCAAGTGTTCCAAGTGAACCAAAAAACAACGGAATTAGATTGAAAGTTCCATCTTCGTTTTTTACATTTGCGATTCCAGAATAACCAAAACTTGAATCGCCATCAATTTTTTGGATTAAACTGTAATTATCTTCGATTAAAGTGTCGATTTTGCGGTAGATTTCACCTTCGAAATTTGAAAGTGCGATTTTTTCACTTAATTCTTTGCGTGAAATTTTGCCAATTTTAGACAAATCGCCATTACTCAAAACAACCTCCGCCTCTATAACCGAATCAACTAAGTCACCGTAATTGTATTTTTCGCTTGGTAAATTCATTGAAATTGCGCCACCAATCGTTAAACGCTCGCCAGCCGGACTTTGCGGAATTTCCATTGCTTGTGAGGCGATTGCTAAGATTGAGTTTTTGAAAATTTGCCCCAGCCTGAACTTGAAACTGTTTTTGCTCGCAAATCAAGCTCTTTAACTTTGTCAAGATGTCGAGAAATATCAAGAATGATCCCTTTTTCCGATTGAAGAACCATCTGTACTTCCGCCATATCCTCGTGCAGTTACGCCAAAAAATATGACCTTTTTCAGCCAATTGCCAAGAAAATCGCATAATTTTTTTGAATATCTTCATTAAAACGCGGATAGACCACAAGTTCAGGTTGCATTTTAAGAAAACTTCGGTCTGTCGAAAACTGCTTCAATCGTGTCTCGCGCGCCGAAACTTCACCAATAATATGTCCATTTAGATATTTCGCAATTTTTACTCATTAGCTCCATTTTAACACAAGCATAATTTATTTTCAACTTTTGATTTTTATTTTGAAAAATGGTAAAATTGAGTTATGTATTCAAGAGCTACTCCTTTTCAAAAGGCAGATAAGATTGCCGGAACTCATCAAAAGATTGATCGTGCAGCTCGGTTAGTTTTGCGCGAAATTATTTCAAAAAATCAAAAACTTTCAAAAATTCATTTTCCAAAAATCGATGAAATTTTGGTTTTTGAAGGAAACGAGTGGGCCAGATGGAATTAAGACAAAGTCTCCCGGAAAAGACGAACCTTGGCATTTTGTTGAGCCCTATGGTGATTTAACGCCGATTCGAAATTATGTTGAAAATCACCTTTTTAATCTTTCGAAAGCTTTAGTAAACGAAAATTATGTTCGTGCAAGCTTTGAGGCCGGCTGGATGGCACACGCAATCACTGATGCTCTCACTCCCGCACATCAATATCCAATGACGGATAAAATTATTGAAATTTCTGGTAAAACCCGAAGAGCGCGACAAGCTAATCAAGAAAATGTTTCTTTCAGGTGAAAATTGGCGTGAGCGAATTTTGAATAATTGGGAATATATTGGACCAAAAGGCGTGATGAGCTCGCATATGTTTTACGAAATGGGTGTGGCAACAATGATAACTTCATTTTCAGCGCGAAAACTTTCGAAAATGCCAGAAAAAGATGAGATTCAGATCGTCTTGAATGGTGGTTTTATGACACTTTTTGAAGAAAAATTAAGTGGGTTGCTGATCAAAAATATTACGAAACTTATCTTGAAAAAGGCTGGACGACAACTCTGGCACGAGATACAAAAACAAGAACTTTTTACCAGAAATTTCGAAAATTGTAGCAGCTTGGTTGGCTTGAAGGAATTCGGCGCGCTTTTGAAGAAGATTTCGAAAATTCGAAAGGTCAAAAATGAATATTCGGTTGATTTCGGGGATTTTTAAGAATCACAAAATTACTGCGCCAAATTCTCGCCAAACTCACCCGATGAGTGAACGCGCACGAAATGCAATTTTTAATACTATCCAAACTGATATTCCTGATGCGAAAGATTCTTGATGCTTTTGCTGAACGGGTGCGCTTGGATTAGAGGCAATTTCTCGGGGTGCGAAAGGTGCTGTTTTTATCGAAAAAAATCGTCTTGCACAAAAAAATCTTTGGCTGAAAAATCTACAAAAATTACTGAAAAATCCAAAATCTGGTACGACAAAATTAGTTCGTTCATCTATTTCTGGATGGTTGAACTCTACGCAGTCACAGTTTGAGCTTGGTGAAATTTCTGAAATTCCAACTTTTGATATAATTTTTGCCGATCCGCCATATTATGATCCCCACTTTCCCAACGATCGAAAAGCTTTTCGAAAAGGTTGAAATGTTGGTGGAATTTTTAGTTCTTTCGCAACCAAAAAGAGCTTGAAAATTTCAAAGCAGAAAAACTTATTTTTGATAAGTGAAAAGCTTTTATTCTGGTGCAAAAATTTTTATTCTTTTTCGAGTAAAATAAAAATAACTCTCGCAAAAAGAGTTATTTTAATTTAATTTAATTTAATTTAATTTGGAACTTTTCGAAATAAAAAAAGACTTACGATTTTTGGTGGATTAAGAATGAATAACAAATAGATTGATTTTTAGGTTGGGCGATATGCTCTATCTTGCCGAATAGGCTGCTAAAAATTACATATTAGAGTATAATATATATTATGTAGATAGATTACACTGAAAATTTTTGAAGAATAAACGGGGTGATACAAAAGTCACTAATACCTTAACAATTTATAACTACCGCAATAGAGATAATTCTTTTATATATTATACTAACTGGTATAGCTTAACTATACTTGAAATCTTATAATAATTTTATTGATTTATAACAAAAATATTGCTTTTTCTTGAATATTTTTCTTGCGGTGATTATAGATTGTTATTTTTTTCTGGGTTTATCATCATATCACCACAATCATTATCGATGGTATTTTTTTATATCATTATCACTATCACCAAAAATCATATATTAACAGTAGAATATTTCTAAAACCTACCAATTAGTCCATTTTTAATTTTAATATAATTAAACTCTCGATATGTGGAGTTCTTGGGAAGAAATTGTATCCGCGCGCGTAAATTATTTCTCATATTTTTGCTTAAAATTGCTGCGTCACGCGCTTGGGTTGTTGGGTTGCAGCTTAGGTAAATTACTTTTTTTCTGGTTCAATTTCAAGAATTTTTCTCACAAACTTCACGGTTCATTCCGGCTCTTGGCGGTCAACGATTAAGTTTGAGCCTTTCTTGATAAATTCCAATGCTTTTTCGCTTGGTGCCAAGATAGCTTTTGCGGTTTCTTCTCTATTTAGTTTTTGATATTTTTGCATTTCATTCACTGCAGATTCGTTAATTTCACCAAAGGTTAAATCGCCCACACCAATCGTGAGGCCAATTGAACCCACGCCAGAATATAAATCGACGGTTGGTTTTGATATGTCGATGAACTTTTGCATATCGCGCAAAGCTTGCTCATAAACCGGCAAATTAATTTGAAAAAAGCTTTCTGTTGCGTAATTAAAATCAATTTCTATCACAGAATCTTGTAATTTTTGGTCTGTTGAGCTTTTGAAGTCTTTTTGGTGATTACGCTAGCTGGTGACTTTGGATTCGAAAAGATAATTTCGAAGTTTTTAAAGTTGAGTTTCGAAAGCTCTTGTTCGTTAAAAATTGCAAAGTTTTCATCTTTCACATAAAGCTGGGCTGAAATTTCGCCCTTTTGACTAGCACGAATTAATAAAGTTTTTAAATCTCGGCTTGGTGTTTTTCTTGCGCGCAAAATTTCAAGCACTTTTTGGCCAGCTTGATTGATTTCTGGCATCGCCAAACTCTGTGCCTTCTACTGAGATTTTTTTCCCTTTCCACCACGTCTAAAATGCTAAGTTTAATTCACCGTCGTTCTCATCTTGTTCGGATTTTTTTCCCACCAAAAATGAAAAATTCCACTTTGTTGCGGTATTCGAAAATTTTTTTCTATCAGAATAAAACTCTTCTTGATTTTTAACTCAATTTTTTTCTTGGCGAAAACTTTCAAGAATCAAATCTTGCTTGGTTTTTGTTCAAAAATCAAAAAATTAAAAAAATCTGCCACGGGCTGGTTGAAAGAAAACTTTCGCTATCTTTTGGCTCAATTCTTTCAGCTGATTTTTAAAAATTTCAACCGCAAAACCTTCCGCAAAACTTGATTTATTTTTGGTGATTTGAACTTTGGCGATTTCGCCCGGCAAAACACCCCACGCAAAGATTTTTTTGCCCGATTCGAGCGTTCCCAAGGCCTGTCCGCCAGGGGTAATTTTATCAAACTTAACTGTTTCAAACTTAATTTTTTTCGTGCCATAATTACTCCATTCTATCAAAATTTTTTTATTAAATTGCCAGATTTCAATCCATTCTTCACCCTTTAATTCGCTTGGTTTTTGGTTTTTAAACTTTAAGCCACAATGTTTTTTTATAAAATTCTGGAGTAGCGAACATCTTATCGATAAAATCGTTAAAAAATGGCTGTTCTTCTTTCAAAATTAGTGGAGTTTCTCGCCGTTTCATTTCGAAAAATACGGTTTCAACGGCGGGCGGTGGCGTAAAATCGGTCTTGCGGAGCGGTTTCTTTATTTTATTTTCGAAAAAAAGGAAAAGTTTTTACGCCCAGGGCCGAAGTAAAATTTTGTTCACTGGCAATTAGCTTGCGCGCGAATTGTTTTTGTAGAATTAAATAAATACTTTTTGGTGAATTTTGAGCATTTGTAAGTTTTTGAATGATAGGCGAGCTCAAATGGAATGGAATATTCGCACAAACTTTATAGTTTTGAGGTAGTTTTGAAAGATTAAAATGTAAAAAATCCGCACGCAAAACCTCAACATTTTCAAGGTTTTTAGTATTATTCTTTAATTTTTTGAAAGTTTCGCCATCAAACTCAATCGCTAAAACTTGCGCAGATTTCTTGCTAAGAGCAAAAGTAAAAACACCGCTTCCAGCGCCAATATCCAGCGTAAAATCGCGCTTTCGAATATTGCTATGCCCAACAAGCATTAGTGTGATTCGTGGCGAACGCAAGAAATTTTGTGAAATGCGGTGTTTTCGAGCCATTTTATTCGTATCTCAAAGCTTCGATTGGATCTTTTTTACTTGCGCTTCGAGCAGGTAAGGCACCAGCTAAAAATGATACAAGCGCAATAGCTATGGTAATGGCTGTATTATTTTGTAATGTGAATTTTGTGAGTTCGAAACCTTCAAGTCCTTTGAGGAAGTTTGCTGTTGCAAAATTATTCAAAGCCGCCCCAGCCAATGAGGCTAGTAGAATTCCCAAAATTGAGCCAATTACGCCAATTAAGATTGCTTCAATACTGAAAAGTTGGAATATTTTTCCATTTGAAAGTCCCATAGCTTTCATTAAGCCAATTTCACGAGTTCGTTCACGCACGCTCATATAAAGTGTATTGATAATACCAAAGCTAGCTGCAAGAAGAGCGATTGAACCGAAAACAGTCAATCCGCCAGTAATTGCATTCACAACATTTGTAAGATTTTTTATTTGATCGGCATAAGTTGTGATAGTATATTTTTCTTTATCACCGGCATTTTTACTATTTGAAGTTTTTCTTCACTTCGAAATTCTGGTTTTAGAGTCGCAGTTGCTGCAAAATACTTTTCTTTTTGGGCTTCTGGCATATTTTTTTGTTGGAATGCTAAAAATTTCTTTTTAAATTCGTTTGAAATTACGGTTAATTGGTTTTGTACCAAGCTTTTATTCATTACACCAGAAACTTTAAACTCATAAACTTTTTCTTGCCATTAAATTGATTTGAAAATTGCATTTTAATAGTTTTGCCAAGTGTATTTTCAGCATTTTTAAAGCCAAGTCCTTCGATATAATCTTGTGAAATTACAGCTTCATTTTTGTTGAAATATCTTTTTCCAGCTTTTAATATCAAGCTTAACTTCCGTATTTTCGTCAATTGATTCTATATTTCCAGCGACAAATTTTTACCATTCGCACTCTTCGATATAATCACCTGAAATATTTTCAGCTGGTTTTACATTTTCAAGACCTTCAATTTTTAAGCTTTTCAATGTCTTGACCTGTTAGAACTGGAGCAGAATAAGAACTCTGCGAAACCTTAGACTCACCTTCTTTTATATTCACGCAATCCACCTGAAAGTCCACTAATTTCAGCCTTTTTATAATTTGAACAGATTTATTTTCTTTACCAAAAATTGAAAGTTGGCGTTTGATATAATCATTTACACCTGAATTTACTGCAGAAGTTAGTGTAATTGTGAAAGCACCAATAAAAATTGCAATAACAGTCAAAAATGTGCGACCTTTTATTTCGCCATAAATTTGAGGCTGAAGTTCCAACCATATCTAAAAAATTTCATTATTTTTCTCCTTTCGAAAATAATTTGACCATCTTGAATTCGAATTTGGCGGTCGCATTTCTGCGCCAAAAGATTCATCGTGAGTGACAATAATTAGCGTAATTCCATTATCTTTATTTAAACCAAAAAGCAAATCTTCAATTTTTTTGCTAGTTTTCGAATCAAGATTTCCTGTTGGTTCGTCTGCAAAAATAATTTCCGGTGAGTTTGCTATTGCTCGTGCTACACAAACGCGTTGTTTTTGTCCGCCAGAAAGATTTGAGGCTTTATTTTTAGCTTTATCAGTTAACTCAACGGCTTCCAAAGCTTTTTAAAGCGATTTCTTTACGCTTTCGCGAAGAAATACCTCCCGATTTTAAGTGGAAGAATCACGTTTTGTAAAACCGTATCTTTAGGGTTCATAAAAATTGTTGAAAAACAAAAACCAAAAAGTTCGGTTTCGAAGTTTGTTCAAGTCGCGTTTTTTTCATTTTAGCGATATTTTGACCATTAATTAGAATTTCGCCCTCGTTTGGTTTGTCAAGTGCTGCCAAAAGATGCATTAGTGTTGATTTTCCGCTACCTGATTTTCCGATAATCGCTACACTTTCACCCTTTTTCAATTTCTGAATGAAACATTATTCAGCGCCTTAAAATATGTGTTTCCGTCGCGATAAACTTTGACAAGGTTTTTTTAGCTTCAATTAAATTTTTACTCATTAAATTCCTTTCTTCTATAATAAATTTTAACACTCTCTATTTGCTTTATCAAGTTTTTACTCTTATGGTCAATGTTGACTTTTTAGATTTTCTGAATTATTTCGCACCCTCTCGGTTGAAGATCTAGTTTCTTGGTTCGTGGCTTTCGGCGTTTTTTTGGCGCTTGTGGAATTTCTGATCCCCTTTTCTGCAAACGCTTTCGAAAGATCTTTTTAAACCTAAGCTGGGCTCTTTTTGTTCGGCAGAGTTTGGGCTAATTTTTTGGATCAATTGGCGCTTTTAGAAAAATCAATTTTTTGCTTCAAAACATTGGTTGAACTGGCGCGAAATTTTGTTGTTTTTGGTGCTGGTTTTATGTTCTGTGATTTTTGGTTTGAAATTCTTGATTTTTTTAACTGGTGCAAAAAACATTTTCTTGGACTTTTTGCGAAAAATTCAACACCATTTCTTTTCCGCCCAAGCTTTAGTCATTAGCTCTTTTGGTGGAACTAAAATATCACGAATCCGCTGTTCGATTACCGCGCGTGGTGTACTATAATTGCGGCGAGTGTTTTCGATAATTTTTGCACTTAGATCGTTAAATGGTTTTGGTCAGTTAAGGTTGTAGCACTAAACGGTGTTGATTTCTCACCATTAATAATCATTGTCATTACAAAGTGGCGGTTATTTCAAGCTCATTAGATCTGAGGCGTCGAACTGTGGCTTAAATTGTTCAGCTAAAATTGGAGCATCTTCAACCGAAACACGGAAAGAAATATCGAACCAACGTTTCCAAAGACCGCATTTTTAACACTGTCGGTCATCTGTGAAACATATTGATTAGCAACGGTTAGTGTCAAACCGTATTTTCGAATTTCTGAAAGAATTACCGCAAAAGAATCGGTAGCAAAGTTTTGGAACTCGTCAACATAAAGGTGGAATGGTCGGCGATCTTCGAGCCGTTTCGATATCGGCGCGCGATTGAGCTGCAGAGCTGAATTTTTGTCACTAAGAAAGAGCCAAGAACTGAGGCATTGTCTTCGCCGATTAAACCTTTCGAAAGATTTACAACTAAGATTTTACCTTCATCCATGATCTAGCGAATATTAAAGGTTGATTTTGGCTGACCAATGATATTTTCGAATAATAGGGTTAGCAGTGAAAGCTCCAACCTTGTTTAAGATTGGTGCAATAGCTTCATTTACCTGCTTTTCACCCCATTGACCAAATTCTTTTTTCCAAAATTGCAATACAGAGTCGTCTTTACAGTAAGTTAGTGTTTCTTTTCGGAAATCGCTATCGGTAAGCATTCGAGCAATGTCAAGCATTGTTGTTTCTGGTCGATCAAGAAGTGCAAGAAGTGTGAAACGCAAAATGTATTCGAGCCGAGGACCCCAAGAATCACCAAACATACGCTTTAAAACACCGATAACCTCGGAAGAAATGTTTGATTTTCGACTTGGATCAGTAACTTCAAGTGGATTGAATCCAAGTGGAAATTCAGTGTCGGAGGGGTTAAAGTAAATTACATCATTAAGACGATGTTCGGGAATAAATCGCATATTATTTTGCGCAAAATCACCATGTGGATCAATGATTGCATAACCTTCTCCGTGAAAAAAATATCTGAAAGTGCAAGAAGCTCAAGAGATCCAGATTTTCCAGTTCCCGTTTGACCAATAATATAAAGGTGGCGCGAACGGTCGCGGCGAAGCATTCCAAACTGGTGATTAATTCCGCGGAAATTCGTTAGCCAAAAGCAGAAATATTTTCATCATGCGCGCGATCACCAGTTATGATTGGTAGTTTTGAAGGTGGTTCGGCGGTTTTGCTTGAAGCCCAAACAATATTCGGTGTCTCCACGTTTGTGTGAGGTAGATGCCAGATGCTGGCAAGTTCTTGAATGTTTAGAATGTAGCCATTATCGAAGAATATTCTCGACTGAAAATCTCGAATTTTATCTTTATCTAGTGATGAGTTTGATGATTTAAATCCGTTTAAGTTTGTGCTATTGAATTGTTTAAAAGTTCCAGTTAACGCCTGGATCTGAAGCCTTGCAGTATTTTCGTCTTCACCTAAATAAGCCAAGCGAATTTTAACTTGATATCCAAGTTTTGTGGCTTTTTCCTCTGCCTTTGAAATTCGAGTTTTATCGCGATCCGATGGTTCTTTTTTTGCATTTTCCGAACCTTCTGGTGGAATCCAAAGCGCTTCCAAAATTCGCAAAATATACTTCCAGTCAATCTTGAAAGCTTTCTTACCGGCTTTAATTTTCTTCACCCATTCATCAGATTTTTTTATGCCAATCATCAGCAACCGGTCGAACTAAAACCTGGATCCAAAGCTGATCGTTTGTTCCATCAAGTTTGGCAAGAGTTCCGGTAATTCCAGCTAAAGGGTCGACTTCAAAACCATCGAAAGTTTTAATCGGCAGAGCTTCATTTTCAATTAAATCAATTTCACTTGAATAAATCACGTGTTTATTTTCGGAGTTTGCGGTGTAATCTTCTTTTGACTCATAAAATCTGAACTGTTGGATATTGCGAATAGATCTGTCCTTCCACAAAACTTTGAAGAGTTCTTGGCACCCAGACATAAAATCGAATCGCGCCATTAACAGATACGATTTCAAAACTTAAATGTTCCTGAACTCCGTTATTATTTTTAAGTTCGGTTGAATCACGCAGAATTCCGTGTAGGCTGGCAAGTAGTTGTTCGGCGGCAAGCTCTGATTTATCGTTTGTTTTGGGATTTCAACGCCAAAAGAACACTGTCGGTATTCATTACGGTTAGTTTATCGATTTTTTTGTAATTTTGCTAAGTTAGAAAAGCTAAAATCGCCACGATTGTTAGCCAAACTAATGGGTGAAATAAGATTGAAAAAAATGCCGTCATAGTGTTTAAATAATAGCATAAAAATTGTAAAAATCAAGATGGTGGTTATGCTTTTAGACTTCTTTCAAAAATAAAAAAATCGCCCTGAATTTTGAGCGATTTTTTTAGAGTTTAAAACGAGTTCGGCTAATGTGTAAGTTGCTTTTTGCGATTCGTTTAAATTCTTTGCTTTGAAGATTTAATAAAACGGTCGTTTCTTTAACTTTACGTTTTTTTCAAGTACGCGTTTTACAATTTCGTCACGATAAAGTGGTTCGCCAGCCTCTTGGAGAACGGATGTAATTATATCTGCGACAGTTCCGCGTTTAAAGCCCCAAGTGTCGAGTGCATAAATTCCACGACCAATTAGTACGAAGCGCTTATCTTTAATTAATTCATTATGAATCGCTTGTGTTGTGACGGCTTTTCGGCTAAAATCACTCTTTCGAATTTCTCGGCGATTTCCGAAAAATGCATCGGTTGTTTTTATTCTCCAAGATTACGAAAAATTTTATCGCGAATATTTTTAGGGTTAACGGCTGGCCATTTTTCAAGCTCCCCAAAGCCCGTTAAGAGTTGCAAGTGTTTTTGAAATGCTTGCGATTGCGCTAATTTGCTTGGATGTTCATAGTTCAGCTGTTCATCAAGCTGATCTAAATTTATTGGACTTTTTATTCTTTTTATGATATTGACAATTTCATCTATTGATTTTTAATTTTTCGTTCATCACCATATTCTGCATTGGCAATCGCGCTATGATATTTATCATTTTCTTGAACTAAAAACTACTTTTGAACTAATTTCAGCGATGAATAAAAAGTTAAAGATTTGCTCTTCGGTTGCTTCAGATTCAATGATTTTTTTCAACAAGATTTTTTTCGTTTTTGAAATTCGCCCAACTTCGGCAAGATTTCGAATTATACTTTTTCTATTTCGCTAAATGTTCAACATTTCCTTTTTCTGCTGCGATTTTTTTAATCTGATAAGCGCGGCTTTTTTTCGAGCTGACGAACACGTTCGCGAGTAATATCGAGCCTTTCACCAATTTGTTCGAGAGTTTCTTTTCGCACACCGAGCCCAAAGCGACGATTAATAATTTCTCGCTCGCGGCTGATCAATTGCTCTGAGTGCACTTGAACAACCGCTTGAATTAGTTGGATTTTTCGTTCTGAATCTGGAGTTTCTTGTTCCATAATTCCCTTGATTAAAAATTAATAATTTTATAAAAACCAAGTATTATTAGTAAATAATACTTGAACATTGTCAATACCATTTATATCTTCTTTTATTTATATTATACCACAAAAATTGTAAAAAATAATAAAAATGACATAAAAATTTATTTTTAAAAATTTATGTCATTATGCTTGTGTTTATTCTGAAATATTAAATACTATTTTGAAGATTTTTTTGGTTTTTGAAACAGATTTTTATAGTTTTGGTTGAAGTTTTTTTCGCTTTTGCGTTTTTTTCTTGGTTGTGGTTTTTTTTGCCAGATTTTCGAGATTTTGCAACTTCGAGTAATTCGCTCGCCTTTTCTTCTGTGATTTTTTTCAATATCCAAATCTTTTGGTAGAATTGCCTTTAATTTCACTATCTGAAATATATTTTCGCCCAAAACCACCGCGCGAAATTACGATTCCATTTTTAAATTTCTTTAAAACTCGCTTTTCATCGGCTTTGAGTTTTTCTTCATAAAGCATTTGTGCCTCAGTTTCGTTAATTTCGAATGGCGACATCGGTTTAATGCTAACAAAAGTGTTTGCAATTTTAATATAAGGACCATATTGTCCGATATTTGCTAGTAATTTCTTGACCGTCAGATGTTTTTTTCCAACAGTACGAGGTAGGAGGAACATTTTTAATGCGTCATCAAGGGAGACGGTTTCAATTTTTTCGCCAGCAGGCATCGGTGCAAATTTAATTTCTTCGCCTTCAACTTTACTGTCACCCAATTGAATCATTGGACCAAAACGACCAAAGCGTGCAAATACTTTTCGGCCAGTTTCTGGGTCGGTTCCGAGTTCGCGAGCTGGCGCAACTGCATTACGGTCGATTTCGCCAGATTCCATGATTAATTTATGAAAAGGTTTATAAAAATCATCAAGAACAACAAGCTTTTTCTCTTCGCCAAGCGCAATTTTATCGAAATCATTTTCAAGATTTGCAGTCCAGCCATAATCAACAACTTGATTGAAATAATCGTTCAAAAAGTCACTCAGAACTTCACCGCTTGGCGTTGGTAAAAGTTTTCCTTTGGTAGAACCAGTTTTTTCTTTAACAATTTCTCGGATAATTTCATTTTTTGAAAGCTTAATTTTGATTGTATTGCGTGGCTTTCCTTCGTTTTCGCCTTTTTCAGCATAACTCGTGCTTGAATTGTGTCCAAAATTGTGGCGTAAGTTGAAGGTCGACCGATTCCTAGGTCTTCGAGCTTTTTCACGAGTGAGCCCTCACTATAACGTGTCTGGCGGTCGCGAGAAAAACTTCTTTAGCGATAATTTCGGGAAAAATTTAAACTGTCACCAGAGTTTAATTCTGGTAAAAATTCATCTTTTTCCACTCGCGTAAACTTTTAAAAATCCATCAAAAACAACAACTTCACCTTTGGCCTCAAAAGAATTTATCACTATTCGAAATATCGATTTTGACAGTAGTTTTTTCAATCTGCGCTGGTGCCATTTGGCTTGCAAGTGTACGATTTCGAATTAAGGTATAAATCTTTTGTAAATCTTGACTTGTTGAGACTTTTTCATTCGCCATAACAGTTGGTCGAATTGCTTTCGTGCGCTTCTGTGCTCCGGCTGATTTTGTGGCAAAATTTCGTGCTTTTATGATATTCTTTACCAAACGTATTTTTTTATGAAATCTTCACTGATTTGATTGCAAAACCACTCAAATTCACACTATCGGTTCGCATATAAGTAATTTTACCGGATTGATAAAGTTTTTGCGCTGCCGCCATTGTGCTTTTGGCTGAAAATCCCAGTCGAGCATTAGCTTCTTGTTGAAGTGTTGAAGTTGTGAAAGGTGCGCTTGGATTGCGGGTTCCAGGAGTTTTTGAAACATTCGAAACTGTAAATTCTGCTGATTTCAAGCTTTCGAGAAAATTATTTGCCGCTTCTTCACTTTCAAATTTTTTATTTAATTCAGCTTTCAGGATTTCACCAGATTTTGGCACGATAAATTCACCTGTAATTTTAAAACGAACTTTTTGCGCCGAATTTTTCAATTTCACGTTCGCGTTCCACTAATAATCTAACCGCCGGACTCTGTACACGACCCGCACTTTTTTTCCGCCGGGAACTTTTCTCCACACAACTGGGCTTTAAATCAAAACCAACCAACCAGTCTAAAAGTCTGGCGAGTTTGCTAGTGCTTCAAACCATTTTCATATCAATCGTTCGTGGATTTTTGATTGCCTCCTCAATTGCTGTTTTGGTAATTTCATGAAAAAAACAATTCGCTTTGGGTTGTCTTTGGATTTAATTTTAAAACTTCGCAAAGATGCCAGGCAATCGCTTTCACCTTCGCGGTCTTCATCGGCTGTGCGAGCCAGACTTCATCCGCAGTTTTTACCGCTTTTTCGAAGTTCAGCGACAACTTTTTCTCTACCCGGATCAATTTCGAAAGTAATTTTTATACTTATTATTTGTCTCGATTGGGCGACCGCCATCTTTATTTTTATGATCTGGCGAATATGCCCCCACGCTCGACATTACGGTAAAAATCTTTGCCGAGGTATTTTTCAATAGTTTTGGCCTTTGCGGGCTCTCTACGATTACTAAATTTTTTTCATAAGCTTAATATATTTTTACCACTTTTGAACAATTTTGTGCAAATAAAAAGCTTGAAGATTGAAAAATATTTTATTTTTAGGTATAATATTTTTTATGAGCGCAATAAATACATCACTTTTTAGAGATGAAATTGGATGCTGAGAGAACTGGCGAATATTTCTTCAAATTCTTTAAAAATTTATAAATAAGAATATTTCAGAAGGCAAAAAGCTTCAAGATATTGCTTTTAGCTCATGATTTTTCTTGTATTGCTTTTTATGAATGCTCAAACGAAGTCACCGAAAATTGATAGATTCATCCATTTAAAAATTAAATCATGAGTATATAAAATCTTCACTTGGTCGTGGTGACGGTTATTCAAGAGCTGAAGATAAATATTACGAATATAAGATTTCAACAACCAATAAAGATAAAAATATAAATGCCTTACTAGATTAGAATTTGGCAAGCTGTTGATTTCTATATTTTTGGGATATGTTGATGAAGAAGTATTTGAGAACTCTCGATTATTTAAACTCTCTCACGAAGAAATGAAAAATGAATGTGTGAAGTTTGGGTTAAGTGCGACTCACGGGACAAGGGAGGCTAACCTGAATAATAAGAATATTGAGCTTACTTTTTAGGTTAAAAAATGGATTTTTCTAATAAAGAATATCTTCGTTTTGAAAAACTATATAGAGATAATGATCTTGAAGACAAGGTTTTTGATGGATTTAGATAAATTTTATACACAAAAAGATGTAGCTCAAAAATGTATTAAAAACTATATCTTTATATGATTTTGATTCAATAATTGAGCCAAGTGTTGGAAATGGTAGTTTTTCTAAACAAATTAAAGATGTAATCGCAATTGATATTGAGCCAGGATCTGAAGATATTGTTAAAGCTGATTTTTAAATGTTAGTTCGGTTGGTTTTTGGTTCTAAACTGTTTATCGAAAATCCACCTTTTCGGGAAAAGAAGTTTTACTTAGCGAAAAATTTATTAAAAAGCAATTTCTTTAGATGCTGACACTATAGCTTTTATTTTACCGAAAAATATTTTTCTAAATTAACCAATCAGGCAGTTTTTCCTAAAGATTGGCGACTTGTTTATGAAGAGACTTTTTCTGATGAAGAAAAATATTTTTTTATGGTGAATGGTGAAAAGTATTTTGTTCCTTGCGGTTTTTATATTTGGACTAAAAATCCAGAAATTTTACCAGAAATAAACTTAAGACAAAAAATTAAAAAAATCCACCAGAATTTATGTTCTTAAGCCGAGAATCAAAAGATGCTGACTTTGTAATAAATGGCAATAATGGAAAAAATTAAGAGATTAAGCGAGGTAACAAAATCCAAAAGCTGAGCATTATATTAAAATTTTAGATATTTTTCAACGATTAAGAAGAGATTTAAAAAGCAAATTATAAGTTTTTTTCATCAGTTAATGGTAAAGTTTCTTGGATTGGTCAGCAGGAAATTATTAAAGGTTATCTTGAATCTTTTTAAACATAACTAATTTGGTTTGAAATTCTCAGCGAAATCTGCTATAATCAAGCTTATGAAAATTGCAATTGCTTCTGACTTATTTTTGGCCAATGATTAATGGAATTTCAGTTTTTCGAAAAAAACTTGGCTGAGCAAATGACGGCACGCGGGCACGAAGTTGTGGTTTTTGCGCCGAGTCAAACTGGTGAATATTACATTGAAGAAACCGATGGTTATCGTGTAGTTCGTTTGAGCTCGACAAACTTCCCTTTTTATCCAAATCAAACTGAAACTTTGCCCGAGCCTCGCAAAATTGCAGGTGGCCGAATTACTGTGCCACGAATTTATCTTCATAACGGATATCGACTTTCTCTTCTTCCAATCCGTGAAATTCGCAAATTCTGTAAAGAAAACAATTTTATGCCTGATGTTTCGCATATTCAATTGCAACTTTTTGTTGGTCAAGCAATGATTGATTTTTCGCGAAAAACATAATATTCCAGTTGTAATTACGAATCATTCCAGCCCCGAAAACCTCTTTGATAATTTAAAAATGCTCGCACCACTTTCGCCGATTATTAATCGCACGGTTTTGCTCTATACTAAGCGTTTTGCGCTTCAAGCTGATTATGCTACGATGCCAACTCGCCAAGCAATTGAGCGTCACTTTCGAAATCCTGAAAAAGCTAAAATGCCGATTGAGGGCGGTTTTCGAACAGGGATTGATTTGAGCCGTTTTACGCCTGAAAAAAACCCTCGAAAAGAATTTTATGAAAAATTCAATCTGTCAGAAAAACACCAATTGTGATGAATATTGGTCGCGTTGATGCTGAAAAACATATTTCAACGTTGATTTTGGCTTTTAACGAAGTTTTGAAAACAAACAAGGCTGCACAATTAGTTATCGTTGGTGATGGGACGGATCGCCCTAACCTTGAGAATCTGTTTATAAATTGGGTATTTCGAAAAAATGTTCGTTTTATGGGTACGCAACTTGGCGAAGATTTAGTGAATTTCCACCGAGCCGCAACTGTTTTATTTCTGCCAGCCCAACCGAAACTCAAGGGATTGTATTTTTAGAAGCAGCCGCTTGCGGTAAGCCGGTTATTGGTGTTGATGTTGGTGCAGTTAAAGAAATCTGCCAAGATGGCATAAATGGTTTTTTAGTGCGAAACCGATAATGTTGAACAAATCTCTGAAAGTATTTCGAAAAATTTTGGACAATAAAAAAACTTGCCTCTAAATTTTCGAAAAATGGCCTGGAAATTATTAAGCATCACGATTTGAATTTCACGATTTCAAAGTTTGAGGAAATCTATAATTTTGTGATTGAAAAGAAAAAGAATGAGCCGCGAAATTGGATCGATAAATTTTCGCAAAAAGTTAAAGAAAGTAGTATGATTCTTGGTGTTCAAATTACTGAAAAAAATCTTTTGGCGACAAAAACTTCTTGAAAAATATTAAATTTAGTATTAATGAAGGTGAAAAAGTCGGATTAATTGGGCGAAATGGGATTGGAAAATCCACGCTTTTTGGAATTTTACTCGGTCACGATAAGGATTTTTCGGGCGAAGTAATCTTTTCGAAAAAGGATCTATCGTCGCCAGTACTCAGCAGGAATATTCAAGCGTTGGCGAGCAAACTGTGCTTAATTTTATTCTGAATGATCTACCGGAATACGCTCACCTTTCGAAACTTTTGCGTGAATTGCCTGAAAAAATGGGTGAAAATATGGCTTTAATCGAAAAAGTATACTGACGCGCTAAATCGTTTTCAAGAGAAAAAAATTTTCACTTTATTGAAGATAGAATTCGAGCAGAACTTCGCGATTTTGGGCTTGAAAATTTTGAAAATCGTCAAATGAAAACACTTTCGGGTGGTCAAAAACGCTTAGTTGATACAATTAAAATTATTCATTCGAAAGCTAATTTGGCGCTTGTTGATGAGCCAACTAACTTTATGGATTCTTATGCGAAGAGTCGTTTTTTAAACTGGATGAATAATTCAAACGAGGCGGTTTTAGTGATTACGCATGATCGCGATGTGCTTTCGAAAGTTGATAGAATTATTGAGATTCGCGATGGTAAAAGCTATATTTTTAAAAGGAAACTATGATGATTATTTGCGAATAAACATGTTTTCAACTACAAATCAAATTCAGGATTTTGAAAGTGTTCAGCGGAGAATTTCAAATCTGAAAGATAAAGTCCGTGAATATCAACGAATGAAAGAAAAATCGCGCTCTTCATCGACGATCCAGCGTTTTTAAGCGTCTTGAAAAATTCTGCACGAAATGAGCTTGCTGAATTGGAAGAAATTGACAAGCCAAGTTTTTGGATTGATCAAGAAAATGTTGAAAATCTTGATTTCAAGGCTGCAAAATCTTATGATAAGTTTAAGGCAAGAAATGTTAAAATTGGGATTAAGAATGAACTAACGCGCTCAATGCGGAGCTTAGTTCGAGTTGAAAAATTTGGCGCTTGGTTATGGTTCTCTCGAAGACGCTTTGGAGGGTAAAAAAATAATGCTAAAATACTTTTTGAAGATTTAAATTTTTAATCTTAAGGTTGGCGGAATTTTAGAAATTTTTGGGCGAAATGGCACTGGAAAAAACTAAGCTGATTAAAAACAATTTTTGGCACAAAAAAAGCAAAAAGGCTGAAATTTATGACGGAGCAATTTTTCTTGATGAAACCGCAAAAAATTGGAATTTATCAGCAAGAAATTGATGCGGAATTTTTTTGAAATGAATTTAAAAGATGCTATTGAGAAAGTTTATCTTGATCAAAAATCTTCCGATTTCTGAAGAGAAAAATTCGTCGTATTTTTGAGTCAATATCTTTTTAATTTGGAAGATTTTGAAACACCAATTTCGCAACTTTCTGGTGGTCAAAAGGCGCGTTTTCAGTTAATAAAAATGCTTTCAAATGATCCGCAAATTTTAATTTTAGATGAACCGACTTCACACTTAGATTTACCAAGTATTGAAGAGCTCGAGAGGGCGTTGAAAAAAACTATTCAGGTGCTATTGTTTTTGTTAGCCACGATGATTATTTTTCGAAAAGGCTTTAAAAAAATACTGACAAAGATTTTCAGACTGTGAATATTGGTGAAAAATAAAAAAGACGACTCTCGGGTCGCCTTTTTTTGATTAAAATCGTTTAATATCTAATAACTTCGAAAGTCTCGCACGGTCAAATCCAAGTACAATTTCGCCATTCACATCGGTTACTGGCACACCGCGGAATTCACCACCCATTTTTCGAGCAATTCTTCCCTTGCTTTTGAATCTTCTTCGACATCTTTAGCTTCGAATTTTATGCCGTTGTGTTCAAGCCAGTCTTTTTCAGCGGAACAAAAATCCACACCAACTTGTTGAATAAACAATAACTTTTTTCTCCATAATTATAGTTTAGCATAAAAAGCTTAAAAAATCATTAAAATCGCCAAAAAGTTTAGATTTTTTTGGTCAAATACCAACCGCCATCTAAATCTTGATAAACTTTTAATTCAAGCGAAAAATCCAGAGTCATCAGATAATCTGCTACTTTTTCGGCCTCAGATTTTGAAGAATAACGTTTCTTTTTGAATTTGAAAGTGCCATTTCGAAAACGCTCAAATTTAACTTTTTGTCGATTATTTTTGCGTGGCATTTCGAAAAATCTTTCAAAATTTCGCGGACTTCATTAACGCTTTTAGTTTCCATTAATTTTTCGCGTAATTCACTCGCACCAATAAATTCGCGAACATAAATCTTAAAAATCGCTTTAAAGGTTCAAATCGGCGTTTTTCGAGTTCTTGTGAATATTTTTCAAACAAATCGAGCTGAAATTCAAGTAAATCTAAATAATCACTGAAGTTCTCGCATTTTCTGGTGGATTTTTCAAAAACAAAAATGGATTTTTCGAAAACGCCGCGACCAATCATAATTCCATCAATTTCTGGAAACTTTCGTCAAAGCTCAATCCTTGCTCTCGTGTTTTAATATCGCCGTTAATCTGAATTAGAGTGTTTGGCGCAATTTCGTCGCGTAATTTTAGGATTTCTGGAATCAATTCAAAATGCGCTGGAACTTTGCTCATTTCTTTTTTTGTGCGAAGATGAATTGTTAAAACTGCAATATCTTGTTCAAGCAAGAATTTCAACCAATCATGCCATTCTTCAACTTTCGAAAATCCAAGACGCGTTTTAACCGAGACCGGCAAACCACCAGCTTTTGCGCTTTCGATAATTTCTTTTGCAAGATCTGGATTTCGAATCAAATCACTACCACCACCACTTTTTAATAACAGCCTTATCTGGGCAACCCATATTGATATCGATTGCTTGATAGCCAAGTTCAGGTAATTTTTCGCTCATAAATTTAATATCAGCCGGGCGTGAACCCCAAATTTGCGCGATAATAGGCTGTTCATCTGGTGTAAAAGTTAATCGTCCACGTGTGCTGTGAATACCTTTTGGACTTGCGAAGCTTGAAGAATTTGTGAATTCGGTATAATAAACATCTGGGCGAGCAGCTTTTGCAACAACATGACGAAAAACCACATCTGTTACAGCTTCCATAGGTGCGAGCGAAAAGAAAGGCAGTTTTTTGCCATTTTCCTTACCAGTTGATTCTAAAATTTTATCCCAAAATTCACTTTTCATAGGTATTATTATAACATATGATCTTTTGTAGTTCAAATTGCTTTATTTTGAATTTTCATGTTATAATATAAGTATTAAACATAATCAAGGAGTTTAATGGATAAAGATAATAAAGATAATTTTGTCGAGCAAAAAATAAAACGCGTTGAAACATCAGATAATAAATCAGATCGATTAAAGGAAAAACTTTCAATTGCTTTCGGTTTTGGAGTGTTGCCTTTTTCTTTTGCGTTTCTTGTGATTTATGTCCTTTATATGGGTGCTCCGTATTTGTACCCCAGTGGAACTTCAGGTGCTAGAGACATGCAAAATATACTTCGAATTATTTGTTGGGTTATGTTTGCTGGATTAGTTATAATGCCAATTATTGGTGTCTTTCTTGGTTATAAATATGAAAAAGCTACCAGAAAAATCTCGGTTGGAAAAATTATGAGTATTGTTAGTATAATTGCGGTTATTATACTTTCTTCGGTTTTGATTCTTTTCTCTATTATCCGGCAACGAGCTGAAGAAGCTGAAGAAGGAAGTGGGCCTGAAGTTTACAGCACTCATGATAGTTCTCACGGTCTTAATAATGATGAGGTGAGGCCTTTATAATAAAAATAGGTCTAAAATGGATAAATAACCACTTCCTACGCATTATTTTCGATAAAGACAAAGTAGAAAATATCTAATAAAAATCAGTAATAAAAATCTTGCCAAACATTGAAAGCTGGCGAGATTTTTATTATATGTTTAATTTTAGAGCTTTTTCGAAAGAGTTAGCAAAAGCTTTCGAATTTTTCATTCATTGGATTATTACTATTCCACTCACTTGCTAACATATATATTCGAATTGTATTGTTATTTTTTTGTGAAAAACTCAAAATTGATTTTCCTTCAATATTATCACCACGCTTAAAGCTCAAATTAAATCCGCGCATGTCTTTAAAATTTATTGGCGAAAAACTACTCACTTCAAAAGTATTGTTGGTCGCTGTGTTAAAGCCTGTCATGAATTGTTCGAAAAACTCTTTTTCAGGAATCTTATCTAGGTCGGATAATTTTCCAGGTATGTCTTGATAGCTAAACATTGATTGCGTTCCATTCCCTATGTCGGTGCAAATATATGATTTTCCCTGTTCTATTGGGTTTTTGCAAGGCATATTAATCACAAACCTACCTTCTTCTGAAACAATTTTTTTGTCTTTTTGGGTTTGTTGCTGAATGTTGTAGTTTTTAACCATATAATCTCCAGCTATATTACCTATATTCCATGTAATATAGAATGCGGCTCCAATTCCTCCTATAAGTATTACATTATAGATTGCAAAAGAGATCCAAAAAGAGAATTAGCTTTTTTTAAGAATTTTAGGATAATTATTTTTTTAATTGCTGGTTTTAGAGTCGTAAGAAAATAAATTAAACCAAGAATATTTAATCCTAAGGGTAGACTTATTGATACTCTCTTAATATTTACATGAATATCTGATGATTGAGGATCTTTTGATCTTTTTAGAACTTAAGATTATAAGCTCAATTATTGACCATAAGAAAAAAATATGATCTTAAATATCGATAGAACTATAATAATAATTGTTGGTAGTATAAAAGAAAGAATTACATCACCGAACATTTTCGTTTTCCTCTTTCTCGTCCTCAAAGACAGTAAATAATGAGGTTGCTACTGGTAATACAATTAAGAAAAATATCTCAACTTGTGGCAAAAAGATTGAAACAAGCGAAATGATCGCGATCCAAAATAATCATCGATCCTGTTCGAACTAAATGGTAATTTCGCTGAGCTTTGCGGTTTTCGCCATGGAAAAACCCAGTATTTTCGCCTAAAGCACTTGCTGTAATCCAGCGCATCCCGAGATCGGTTAATAAATAAATCAGCGCATAGCAAAATGCCGGCAGAACCTCGCTCGGCGAAGAAAGCACCCAGCGCATAAAAAGTGGCAACAGTGACAAGAAAAACATATAAATCATATTTTTCCAGATGAAACTGTTTGTTATTTTTTCAACCTTATCTAAAATGTGGTGGTGACGATTCCATTGAATCCCGACAATTACAAAGCTTGCAAAATAAATTAAAATTGCAAAGCCAAAACCTTGAAGTTGTGTCAAATCTTTTGCGGATTCGGGCAGTTTTATTTCGAGTACCATTAGTGTAATAATGATTGCTGTAGCACCATCAATCAAACCGATAAGTCGATCTTTTGAGATTCGCCCTCCGTGATAAACTTTGTGTATTCGACCTAATCGCCGATATGCACTTTTTGCTCTATTCATTTATTCTCCTTTTGAATAATTTTAACATATTTCGCAATTTTAAGCAAACTAATTATGCTTTTTTGCAAAATAAAAAACCGCCGTTCGAAAACAAGCGGTTTTAAGTTGATTAGCCTCGTGCAAAGTGTGCAAAAGCTCGGTTGGCTTCTGCCATTTTGTGGGTATCTTCTTTCTTTTTGAAAGCTGCACCAGTTTCATTGTAAGCATCAACAATTTCAAGTGCTAATCGTTGGCTATAAGGCATTCCACTTCGTGCTCGAGCAGATTGAACCAACCAGCTAAAAGCAAAATGAAGTTGTCGGTGGCCTTGAACTGGGAATGGAATTTGATAGTTTGCACCACCAACGCGTCGTGATTTAACTTCGAATGCAGGTGAAACATTTTTCAAAGCTTTTTCGAAAACTTCAAGCGGATTTTCGCTATCAAGTTTTTTTGCAGCAGTTTCAAGAGCTTTATAAACGGCTTTTTCGGCAGTTAGTTTTTTACCGTCAAGCATAGATTTGTTGATCAATCGTTGAACTAAAATTGATTGATATTTTCGATCTGGTTTTAGTTCTCGTTGTAGTTTTTTGGTAACTTTTCGGGGCATCTTTATTTCTCCTTCTTCGCACCGTATTTTGAACGGCCTTGTTTACGATCTGAAACACCTTGAAGGTCAAGAGCGCCACGTACAATGTGATATCGCACACCTGGAAGGTCTGGCACACGTCCACCGCGAACCAAAACTACGGCGTGCTCTTGAAGATTGTGGCCTTCACCACCGATATAAGCCCAGACTTCGTGACCATTTGTCAAACGAACACGAGCAACTTTTCGAAGCGCCGAGTTAGGCTTTTTTAGGTGTTTTTGTTGTAACTTTTACACAAACTCCGCGTTTCAAAGGTGCGTTTTGTGCGTAATATTTAGTTTTTAGCGCATTGTGAATTCGTCCAAGAGCTGGCGATTTTGATTTTTTCGCAGCAGTTTTACGAGGTTTTCGCACTAACTGATTGATTGTTGGCATCAATTCTCCCTTAATTTATCTTAATATTTCACTTTTTGAAAAGTTGATAAAGTTTTCAAAAAGTGCCTCATATTTTTCGAAACAACATTCTCGAAAAATGTCTTTACCTTTCAGCTGAAATCCTTAACACACAAGGTTATTCACTAAAAAGGGAAACTCACCAATTATTTTATCAAATTTGGAACAAAAAAGCAAGAGTTTTTATGTTTTTCGAAAATAAAAACCCGAGCGTAAACTCAGGAAAAACTAAGGGCGAAGTGTTTCTTTTTTTGATCAGATAAATGAATTGTGTCAATCTTCCATTGGCTCCATAAAAACAAACCTTTCGAATTAGACTCACTTAATTCTAATTTATCACGATCGTAAATTCTACCCTTTTCAATCTGTAAAATAACTCGTCGAGAATTATTTAATACTTGCAGTTCGATGTTGTTTCGCATAGTGATCGCAAGTTCTGTCTCAAAGCATTCAACCAAAACAACAATTTCAGCGTGAGTAATTTTTTTGTGTAGATATGCGGTTGTTCGAAAGCATTCGTTTTGTATTTTCGAAAGACAGAAGTGGTACGCTTTGAATATGCGAAAAACCAACTTTATTGAGAGATTCCTCAATCGCTTCCTTTTTGAATTTTAGATTAGCCATTTTAGACCTCCATAATGAAATGTACTTTTATAGAGATATAATTATAACTTTAAAATGTAATAAAGTCAAGAAAAACCCAGCAATTGCTGGGTGAAAACAGTTATCTTGCGAAAAATTTATGTCTTCTTTTTAAATTCATCTTTAAGATCTTCGAAAAAAACATATTCGCTTTTTCTTGGCACTGTTTTTAGGAGTTCGACATGTAATTGATTACCATAAAATAAATATTCTTCAGTTTGTATCGTTAATATATTTGTGCTGATAAACCTTTGTTATTGAAATTTCATCGTTTCTTCCTGATGTTTTTGAAGTTTAGACCATTGTTTGTGGATGCTGAGAAATTCACAACATTTCCATAATGAGTAAATTTTTAACAATCAGCGAATTTCTATGCTTATCGTAAATTTTTGCAGTAATATTGATTAATGAACCTTGGGGTGTTTTTAGCTGGTATTTGGATTTGAATATTTTTAAATCCAATATTCTCAAGCATTTCAATCAGAAAATCTTGAGAGAAGAAATTTTCTCTGTGTAATTTTTTTGATTTGCGGTACTTACATTAAAAACTGAAGAAATGTATTTATAAACATACACGTTTTTACCTCTTTTGAAAATTACTTAAACCAAGTGGCTTAGCTTTTAATATTCTACCATAAAACGCACTAAATGTCAATGTTTAAATTACGATTCCACCACCTAAACAAACTTCACCCTAAATAAAAACACAACACTCTGACCACTTGTGATTGCACGCTGTTCATCTGCAAGTTTAATTTTTGCAGTTCCGTCGTTTTTCGAAAAAAATATTTTTGCATTTACGAGTGGCGCACGGTGGCGAATTCGAACTTGAATTTCTGCGCCATTTTTCAACTTTTTGGTTAATCAATGAGTGCTGAAACGTTAATTTGATTTTGCCCAAAAGTTCACCGTTGTTTATATCTGTTGTAACAAAAAACTTCGTTAGTTTCCATATTTTTCCGCAAACATAAAATGGCAAGCCTCCACCAATATTTAAACCGTGACGCTGACCTAAAGTATAAAAAAATTGCTCCGTCGTGCCATCCGAGAACTTCTCCCGTATTTTTTTATCGATGATTTTTTTCCAGGTTTTTGTTCGGGAATAAATTGTTTCAAAAAGTCGTGAATTCAATTTTACCAACAAAGCAAATCCTTGTGAATCTTTCTTTCTTGCAGTAAAAGACCGCGCTCTTTTGGCCATTTCGCGCACTTCTGGTTTGGTGAATTTGCCGAGTGGAAGTAACGTTCGACCCAAAGCTTCACCGCGTACTCGATATAGAAATATGTTTGATCTTTATTTTCATCTTTGGCGCGTAGAAGTTCGCCATCTCCACTTTTCGAAAAATCAAAACTATCGCCAGTATTTTTTTAGTAAAGACATTTCGAACACCAGCATAATGCCCGGTTGCAATCAGATCTGCACCATCTTCAATCGCGGCTTCAAGAAAAAGTTTAAATTTAACTTCCTGATTACACATAATGTCTGGGTTTTGGTGTGTGTCCAATTTTTATACTCATCGAGCATATATTGGACAACTTTTTCACGATAATCTTTTTCAAAAATCAAAACTTTAAAAATCAATTCCAAGTTGAACTGCGACTCGTTTTTGCGTCTGTTAAATCTTCTGCCCAAGGACATTTCATTCCTGGCAAATCTTGTGTCCAGTTTTTCATATAAACGCCTGTTACGTCATATCCTTGCTCCTTTAAAAAGCGCCGCCGTTAGCGAAGAATCAACACCACCACTCATTCCAACATATACTTTAATTTTGAATTATCCATTTTTATGCTCCTATATAAAATCTAAAAATTCCAAAAAGTTCGCTCATCGAAAGATACCAGCCACGTAATTTTATCCACCATAATTCGTTCCAATCTGGATCATTCATAACTGGTGCTGAAATAACTTCAACCCCCGAGCCTTTAAGCGCTTTTTCAAACTCTAATTTCGCTCGCGCTTGGTGGTATTTCGAAGTTGTTAAAATTACGCGTTTATAACTGTTTTGTTTGATTATTTTTGCCGTAAATTGCGCATTCTGATGAGTGTTTTGCGCTTGTTCTTCAAGTAGAATTTCATCTTGAATAATTCCACTCCCACGAGCCAAATTTGCCATTTGTCTTGCATCGCTTGGAATTTTTGGGTCTGAATTCGCACCCGAGAAAATTAACTTTTTCGCGCTCACAGATTTGAAAATCTCAATAGCCTTGCGAGTCCGTAAAGATGTATTTCCACCGGAGATTGCCACTACGGCATCAAAATTTTTGTGAACACTCGCCGTTTTTATAATTCGGGCATATCTCGATAAGCTGATTTTTGTCGCTAATAATTAATGTTGTACTGACGATAAAAATCACAAAAATCCAATTAAAGCTAAAAATCAAGCAAAAAATTTAATCATCTATTTCTGAATCCTTTTAAATTCCGCTTTGATTGTTTTTGAAATTATTTCGGCTGCACGTTTTGTATTTTCTTCGTTTGAAAGCTTTCCAAGAGAAATTCGCAAACTACCATCCGCTTCGCCGTCGGTTAACCCCATTGCTGTTAGGGTATGAGAGCGCACACCTTTGTTTGCTGCGCAAGCTGATCCGGTCGCCACCAAAACGCCCTGTATTTCGAGCGCAAAAACCATTCGCTCAGCATCAATTCCAGGGAAAGAAACTGAAATATGGCTCGCAAGTTGCTTTTTTTGAATTTCCAAGAAAAATCATTTCGTCTTCTAAAAAATTATCGCGCAAAATCTTTTTGAAAATTTCTTTTAATTCTCGAAGGCGCTCATTTTCTTTTTTACGGTGTTTTTCTGCCAACTGAATTGCTTTTGCAAAACCAATCACATTTGGAACGTTTTCGGTGCCGCTACGCAAATTTCGTTCTTGTCCGCCGCCAACAATTTGTGCGCTAAACTTAATTTCTCGATTAGCCCACAAAAGCCCGGTTTGTTTTGGTCCATAAATCTTTCCAGCGTTTAAGGTTAGCATATCAACGCCAAGCCTCGCAACTGAAATATCAATTTGGCCAACACCTTGGCTTGCATCAGAATGGAGATATATCGGTGTTTTTTCGCCATTCGAAAGTCGACGCATTCGTTCTTCGCGGATAATTTCCGCAATTTTTGAAATTGGTTGAATTACACCTGTTTCATTATTTGCAAGCATAACCGAAACAATTTTGGTTTTTGATGTAATTTTTGCGCGCAAATCTTCGAGATCGATCACGCTATCTTTTTTAATTTTAATTAGTTTTCGAACACCATATTTTTCAGCTGAATTTAAAACTGCGTGATGTTCAAATTCGCCAACAAGGATTTCATCGCCATTTTCTTTCGAAGCTGCCGAAAATGCCAAATTGATACTTTCGGTTGCGCCAGCGATCATCACGATTTCATCACTTTTTGCACCGATATTTTGCGCAATTAAGTGTTTCGCGTCCTCATAATCCTTCGAACTTCCAAAGCTTGAACATAAGGCGCACTTGGATTGTAAAATTTTTCACTAAAAATATGGCAACATCGCAGCCAAAACTTTTTCGCTCACCGGTGTTGTGGCGGCGTGGTCCAAGATAAATCAATTTCCTCGTTCATCTTTAATAGTATAACACATTTTTAAAAAGTTGACAAAAATTATTCTCTATTTTTGCTATTTTTCAGAAATTTTTAACGGACTTTTTGATTTTTAAAATTTCTTAATTTCATTTTTCGAAAGACTTTTGCCATTTTTAATTCGGTGATTAAATATTTTAATTTCAATATTTCTCTGCGGTATTTTTGCTTTTTGCTCCAATTTAAAATTTTCGAAATATTTTCCGGTTTAAAAACAAAGCCTTCATACCCATATTTAAAACAGCTAAAGCTTAATCTATCGCCAATTTTAGCTTTTCCGTCATTATCTTTTTGCGTTCTTTTAATAATTCTGAAAAAAATCTAAAATTGCAAAATCCGGATATTCAAGAGCTTCGCCATACAACTGATTTTTTTCATCTTCGTTTTTCTTTCCAAGACATTTTTTTGTGCTTGTTTAAATTTCTCGGCATTTTTAGGGTTTCGAAACAGAAAAATGTCAGTTCTAACTTTAGTTTTAGCTTTATTTTTCTTTCAAAGCTATAATCATATTTTTCGAAAAAGAATAATTTAAAAATTACGAGCCAAATTTTGTCGCTAATTTTTGGGTAAAAAAACTCAGCCATAAATTCTTTCTTTTATTGGTTAAAAAGCAAAAATGAATAAAATCTAATTTTTAAATTTCGTAATAATCTCTCTTAGGTTTCACAAAGGTGTATGCCTATATTTAATAGTTATTGAATTGTTTGTATTGTGATTATAAATATTATCGTATATAAAAATTAAAGTCAATATATTTTTCGAAAATAACTATAATATACTTGACTAAAACATAGAAATATAGTATAGTATCTCTGAAGCTTAAATTTAAAAGTTGCGGAAACAACTCTAAGCTTGGATCTTTTTCGAAAAGGAGAAAAATGGTTTTCCTAAACCGTATGTGCTAACAAAAAATGCCCAAACTGTGGGGGCGATGGTTGGGATAAAGTTCCAGGATTTGTGGGTTCATCTCAATTCCCATGTAAAGTCTGTAACAGAACCGGCGTAGTCGAAGATAAATAAATACTTCCTCCCGTTCCCTCATTTTTAGAAAGGAGAAGCTATTAAGAAAAAAATATTACAAACAGTATAATTCAATATTAAAACTCCGATAAAATCAATAAAATAATCTGTAATATTTTTGTTAAGCCGCAATTCGCGGCTCTTTTAATTTTTGAAAAATTATGTTAAAATATATAAACTGTTTAAAGACTATAAACTTACAAAAAGAAAAGGAAATATGCTAAAATTTATTTTTTTAAATTTGCTAAAAAATATTAGCTGAGTTTGAGTTTGATGCTTGCTTTTTACGGTTCTTTTCGGCGCAAATCAATCTTGAACTTCCGCAATATACTTCGAAAAATTATCACTGAAGGCGTGGCGATGAAAAAATATGGAAGAAATTTATTCGAATGGTTTTCATATGATCGGGCTTTCGCTTTTGAGTGGTGGTTTAATGCTGGCGGGAATTTTATTCGCAGCGCGTGCGGCTGGTGCGATGTCACGTGATATTCGGCGGGAAACTTTCAAAAAGATTGAGGATTTTTCAATGAACGAATTTGGAAAAATTCTCGGTTTCAAACCTCACAACACGAATCACAAAATGATACACGGCAATTTCAACAAACTTTTATGATGACAATGCGAATGGGGATTTATGCTCCGATTGTTGGTATTGGTGCGATTATTAATACTTTAGCAATTTCCAGTTCAATGAGCTGGATTATGGTTGTGACGATTTTTCTATCATTGTTTTGACTACAATTATTGGTGTTTTTGCTGTTCCTAAACTAAAGATTTTTCAAACAAAACTCGATAAATTAAATATGCAAACTCGCCAAACGATTACAGGTTTGCGTGTGATTCGGGCTTATCGAAAAAAGAAAGAGTTGAAGAAGAAAAATTCAACAAATTAACTCTGAAATGTTAAAAAATGAATATCTTTTTGAAAGAATTTTTGGGCTAATTTCACCATATATGACAATGGTTTCCGGACTTGGGCTTGTGGCAATTGCTTGGATTGGTTCATATTTCGTAAAAATCTGGCGATATTTCAATTGGTGATGTCACTTCCCTTACGCAATATTTGGCTCGGTGACTTTTGCGTTTATTATGCTTTCTATGATTTTTATGTCAGTTCCACGGATGAATGTTGCAATCAAGCGATTAAGCGAGATTCTTGACGAAGAGATTTCAGTTAAAAGATAAAACAAAAACTCACAAAACACCAAAAACTTTCGAACTTGCTTTCGAAAATGTTAGTTTTGCATATCCAGATTCAGAAGAGGCGGTTCTTGAAAATATCAGTTTTAGCGTAAAACAAGGTCAAACGATTGCAGTGATTGGTGGAACTGGTTCAGGAAAATCCACGATTGCAAAATTAATCCCACGATTTTATGATGTTTCAAAAGGAAAAATCACGATTGGCGGTGTGGATATTCGTAACTTAAAACAAAGTGAACTTCACGATTTGATTGGTTATGTTCACAAAAAGCTAGCTATTTTCGGGAAATATTCGCGAAAAATATTAATTACAGCTCTTTGAAAAATTTTAGTGATGAAGAGACTATTGAAGCTCTAAAAATTGCTCAGGCTTGGGATTTTTGTTCAAAAATTGCCAGAAGATTTAAATGAAAAAAGTCTCACAAGGCGGAAAAAATTTCTCTGGTGGTCAAAAACAGCGACTTTCAATTGCACGAGCAATTGTTTCGAAAAGCGCCAATTTTGATTTTTGACGATAGTTTTTCGGCGCTTGATTATAAAACCGATTCCAAACTTCGAAATGAACTTGCGCTAAAAACAAAATCGCAAACAAAAATTTATTGTCGCACAACGCGTAACTTCAATTATGCAAGCTGACAAAATTATTGTTCTTGATGGTGGAAAAATTGCAGGGAATTGGTGTTCATGGTGAACTTCTTCAAAATAATGAAATATATCGTGAAATAGCATCTTCGCAGCTTTCTGATGAAGAAATTGTAGGGTGCAAATTAAAAGCTTTCAAAAAGCATGTTTCGAAAAACTCAAAAAAATACTAAAAAGCAGTTTCGGTTTCGATAGCCAAGAAAAAGCTTAAAAAGGCAATTTCGAAAAATCTAAGAAAGGAGAAAAAAATAATGGCGAAAAATCAAAAATAAGCTTTCGCTAAAAAAATAATTTTGGCGACTTTTACGATATTTTACACCATTTAAATTCCTTATTGTGTTTTTGCGATTATGGTAATTTTGAGCTCTGTTTCAGCGATTGTTGGGCCTGCAGATTAGTGGTGAAATGATTAATTTAATCACGAAAAATTTCGAAATTCAATCTGGTGTAGTTCGATTTGACCCTGATTTTTCAAAAATTGCTGAACTTGGTTTTATCTTGATTGCGATTTATGTTAGTTCAGGAGTTTTTGGCTATGCGCAAAACTGGATTATGGGGCAAATGGTTCAAGAAATTGTTTTTAAATTGCGTGACGAATCTTCAAAAAAAATTGCACGACTGCCGCTTTCGTATTTTGATAAGCATAAAACTGGAGATACGGTTTCGGTGATTACGAACGATATTGAAACTTTGAGTAGTAGTTTGGTGAGAGTTTGAATCAAATTTCGTATTCTGTTGTTACGATTATTGGTGTGGAGCATTATGATGGTTTCAATCAGCTGGCAAATGAGGTTTAATTGCGCTTGCAACCGGTATTATTTCGGTTGGGATTATCATGATGATTTCGAAATTCAGTCAGGTTTATTTTACCGATCTCCAAAAAGTAACTTCAAATTTAACCGCTCACACTGAGGAGATGCTTTCATCCCATGAGATTGTTAAGGTTTATAATGGTGAAAAAGGTTCGGTTAAAGATTTTGAAAAATCAATGATAAAATGTATGTTTCATCTTGGAAGTCTCAATTTTTGGTGGACTTCTCTACCCAATTATAGGGATTTATCAATAATCTTTCAACACTAACGGTTGTCGTTGTTGGTGGTGTTCGTGCTACAAATGGACAGATGACAATCGGTGAAATTACCGCTTTTATGCACTACATGAGCCGATTCACACAGCCAATTTCAAGTATTGCTAATACAATGACGAGCGTTCAAACTATTTTTGCAGCGTGCGAGCGAGTTTTTAACTTTCTTGATGCTGAGGATGAAACTTTCGTTGAGATTTCAAAAACTCTACCAAAAGAGATTGAAGGTGCGGTTGAATTTTCGAAAGTGAACTTTTCTTATAATAAAAATAAGCCGATTATTACGAATTTCAGCACAAAGATTGCTCCGCATTCAAATGTTGCAATTGTTGGCCCAACTGGCGCTGGAAAAACTACACTCGTGAATCTTTTGATGCGATTTTATGATATTGATAGCGGAAAAATCACGATTGATGGAATTGACACTTCGAAAATGTTGCGAAGCGATGTTCGTTCCCTTTTTGGAATGGTTCTTCAAGATACGTGGCTATTTAACGGTACAATTGCAGAAAACTTGGCTTATGGAAAACCTGACGCTACTCGTGAAGAAATTATTGAGGCTGCAAAAGCTGCTCATGCAGACCACTTTATTCGAACTTTGCCAAAAGGGTTATGATACGGTGATTTCTGAGGATATTGATAATATTTCGGCTGGTGAAAAAACAGCTTCTAACGATTGCACGTGCGATTTTGGCGGATTCGCCAATGTTAATTCTTGATGAAGCAACCAGTTCTGTTGATACGCGAACAGAAGCGGCAATTCAATCGGCGATGGATAATCTAACCCATGGCCGTACAAGCTTTGTTATCGCGCACCGCCTTTCAACGATTAGAAATGCTGATTTAATCCTTGTGATGGAACACGGAAATATCGTTGAACAAGGTTCACATGTAGAGCTTTTGACGCAAAATGGCGCATATGCTAAACTTTACAATTCGCAATTTGCGGAATAAAATTCGAAAAAGAAAAAGCCCGATTCTTTCGGGCTTATTTTTTCAAGTCGGCTTAATATTTGTTCGAAAAATTCTGCAATTATAGCAGATCTATTTGCGATTTGTATGCCATCGGTTCGCGAGATAGGATCGCTACTATAAATTCCAGTCAAATAATTGAACTTATTCCCAAGATGGGGATATTCTTTTTGACATGATGGCCATTTTTCTTCAATCTTTTTGAAGAATTTGCGTCCTTCTTTAATAAACAAATGAAAAACTTTCGCATAAGCCGAAAAATTCGATCAAGTTTGCTATATCGTTTTCAGCATATGCTTTTTCGAGTTTTCGCGAACTTCGAAATTTGAAAGCTTTTGGACTAAGTGTTCCGCTTTCGAAATGTGGATGTGGTAATTTGTTTTTCAAGTTAATAACAGCTGCTGGCATAATTATGCCCTCCTTTTTATAAAATAGAATTTTTCAGCAAAAGCCAACTTTGTAAAATACGAGCCAAAAGCTCATTTTTCAAAATCAGAGCTTTCAACTGGTATTATTTTAGCATAAAAAGCATTTTTTTGTCAATACTTCGAAAAAATAAAATTAATAAAACTCTTCACTTTTTAAAGTTTTTATGATAATATAGACTTATACGGGCATAGCTCAGTTGGTAGAGCACAGGTCTCCAAAACCTGGTGTCGGGAGTTCAAGTCTCTCTGCCCGTGCCAAATTTTGCCTTTACACCAGAAATGGTGTTTTTTATTTTAGCGTTGTTTTTGTTTTATTTTAGTGTATAGTGGTTATGTTATGGGTCATAGAATTTTAGATTATATAATAATTTTAAATATAGAATTTTTGCATCTTTTTATACTTGGTGGTTTTTATTTTATGGATTATATCCTTTTTATAGCCAAAAAGTTAAAAAGAAAAACTTTATTTTTGTAAAATTTTATACTTATTTCATTCTTTATAATTCCATCTTTATTCGTAATAATTAGCAGTATTATAGAGGTCTTAAATTCAGAGTGCTCTGGTGCGGTAGGAGGTTATGCATGCGCAGCGATAATCTCGAATTGTTTTTCTGGTTTTACCCAATTCATTTCGCTCTTGCTCTAATCTTTGCGATTTTTACGAAAAAAATCAAAAGCTTCAAAAAATTAGAATCTCAAAAATCTAAGGATAATTCTCCTTAACTTTTTTTAAAGAGTGCTATAATATCTTTATGTCTATAGTTGATAAAGAGTTTGGTGAGATTAAAATTCGAAAGAACAAACTCGCTCGCTCCGTAAAACTTTCTGTCGGCGTTGATGGAAGTTTGCGCGCATCAATCCTATTATTCGCCAGAATTTGCCGTTCGGAGGCTTGTTAATGGTAATCGCGATGAAATTCGAAAAATGCTCGCAACACATAACGCTAAAAATTCTTATCAAGATGGAGATTTAATTGGCAAAACACACACGCTTTTTACGACATTTTGACGGCGAGAATATAAAAATTTCGTTTCGAAGGAAATCAGATTTTATTTCAAATTCCCGAAAATTTACCGTTCGAAAGCTCAATTATTCAGGCTGAAATTCGCAAAAATCGTAGCCAAAAATTCTTCGAAAGCAAGCGAAAGCGTATCTTCTGCGCCGAATTGATTTTTAGCAGAAAAAAACACGGCTTTTATTTTTGAAAAATTGCGTTTTTCCCACCAAGCACTCGCTGGGGTTCATATTCTTCAGTGGTACAATTTCACTAAATATTGCGCTAATGAATTTGCCACATCATCTAATTGACTATGTGATTATCACGAACTTTGTCATACAGCAGATGAATCATTCCGAAAAATTTTTGGGCCGAAGTTTCAAAATATTGCCCAGATTACAAAAAAATGCGTTCAGGAAATGAACAATTTTCGCCAAACATTTAATCGCTAACTTTTTCGAAAACAAAGTCTTAAAAGTGCTTGCGTTTTTCTTTTTGAAATTTGCTAAAATGTAATCATAAAGTTTAATCGTAAAAGGTGAAAAAAATGAAAATATTAATGCTCGGGTGGGAGCTTCCTCCGCATAACAGTGGTGGTTTAGGTGTAGCTTGTTTCTATATGGCGAAAGCGCTTGCTAAAAATGGCGCCGATATTGATTTTGTTGTTCCGTATAAAAACAAACATACCGAAATCAAATTTATGAAAGTGTTAAATGCTACAAATTTTTCTGAAATTCATAAATTTGGGGCTGGTGCTTACGATTCTCCGCGTTGGACACGCTCAAGTCATAATGTTTCAAAAATTTTTACCAGATATTCGATCAATTCAGACTGAATATTGTAATTTTTATTCGTGAATATTTAGCTAACCCAAAAACAAACCAGATGTAATTCATGCGCACGATTGGCTTACGATGGAGGCTGGAGTGCTCGCAAAAGAGCTTACAGGTGCTCCGCTAATCATACATATTCATGCTACTGAGATTTGATCGCTCTGGTGGAACTTCTGGTAATCAAAAATTCATAATATCGAATACGCTGGAATCTGTGCGTCCGATAAAGTTTTTGCCGTTTCGAAAAACACCAGAAATATTATTATCGAAAAATATCAAATTCAGCCCGAAAAGGTTGAGGTTGTTTATAATGCAATCGAAACTTCAACTCTTGCCAACCCACAAGATTACGACGAGCGAACTTATCGATATTTGGAATATCTAAAATCGACAAGGCTATACGGTTATAATGACTTTAACACGCTTTACAGTTCAAAAGGGTTTAACTTTCTTAATGCAAGCTATAGCTGAAGCGGTTTCGAAAAATCCAAAAATTGCCCTACTTCTTGTCGGCGACGGCGAACAGCGCAATGAGCTCATTAAAATGGCGAGTGATTTTCAAATTTCGAATAAGATTTTCTTCACGGGATTCTTGCGTGGCGATAAGTGGCGCGATGCGTACGGTGTGGCAGATATTTTTGTGATGAGTTCTGTGAATGAACCTTTTTGGTTTTAACAGCTCTTGAGGCTGCGCATTTTAACAATGCATTAATAATTTCAAAAACAATCTGGTGTTGGCGAAGTTCTTCAAAATATTTTGCGATATGATTTTTGGGATACAAAAAAACTTGCAAGCCAAATCTATGAAGTTTCAACTAATAAAGAGCTTTTGCAAAACTTAAAAAATGGTGTTCGAAAAGAATATGATCGAATTTCTTGGAGTGATATTGCTGAACAAATTATGGAGGAATTTATCCATTTAACAGAGGTAGAAAATGACTAAAAAAATCAATAGTTCTTTATCTTCATGTTCATCAACCTTGGCGTGTTCGCGACGACCAAACACTTTTTAATGTTGGCCCTTAATGAGAAATTATTTTAGCGAAAAAGGCTTAAAAGCGCCAAAAGTAATGGCGAGATTTTTTTCGAAAAGTTGCCGAAAAATCTTACATTCCAATGAATAATTTGCTTGAAAAACTCCTAAAAACATACCCCGAATTTAAATTCTCTTTCTCGATTACAGAACTTTTTATTGATCAGGCACAACAATTTGCACCAGAGGTACTTGAAAGTTTTAAACGCCTCGTTCAAACTGGTCGTGCTGAGATTGTTGCTGAAACCTACTATCATAGTCTTGCTTTCTTTTTTTGATCGTGAGGAATTTGAGGGCTCAAGTTCGCTGCACATCAGGCCAAAAATTCGTGAAGTTTTTGGTGTTGAAACAACTGCTTTTCGAAATACCGAACTTTCTTATAATGACAGAGCTTGCTAAATGGGCTGACGATTTTGGTTTTAAAGCAATTTTAGCTGAAGGTTGGGATCCGATTTTACAGTGGCGATCACCGAATCATCTTTATAAACCAAAAAGCACGAAAAATATTCGGTTGCTTTTTAAAAAAATTATAAACTTTCCGATGATCTCGCTTTCAGATTTTCGAATCAAAACTGGTCAGAATACCCTCTTACTACTTTCAAAAATATATCAACTGGCTTGAATCTACAAGCTATCACGGCGATTTGATAAATCTATTTATGGACTACGAAACTTTTGGCGAACATCAATGGGCGGAATCTGGAATTTTTAATTTTTTCGAAAGTTTGGTTTCAAATTGGCTAGAGAACCCAAATAATGGTTTTAAGACTATTACAGAAGCCGCAAAAAATGAACCAATTGCAGAAATTTCAATGCCTCAAACTGTCACTTGGGCGGATACTGAACGCGATTTAACTGCTTGGCTTGGTAATTCAATGCAACAAGAGGCAATGAGATATCTTTACGCTTTAAAGCCGCGCGTTTATAATTCGCACGACAACAATTTGGTCGAAGATTGGCGCCGACTCACCACCAGCGACCACCCATATTATATGTGCACGAAATATTTCAATGATGGTGATGTTCATGCTTATTTTTCACCTTACAAGTCGCCTTATGATGCTTTTTTGTATTTTATGGATGCACTTCGTGATATGGATTTTCGGTTAAAAGATATTTCTCCGCTTGAGCCGCAAAGGTTCAAGAAACGCAGAAAAATTCTTCAAAAACACTTTCAAAAACCCAAAAATACAAAACGCAAGAAAATATTTTGCGAAAATGCTTCATCAGAACCTAATGTTTACTAAAGAAAGCGAGGTTAAAAATGGCAAAAACAGTAATTTTAAGCAATGGAAACTTAAACATCGGACTGAATAATTTGGTTTAGTAAGCGATTTCTATTTCCCTGATAATGGCTACGAAAACCATACGCTTGGCCGCGACCTTTTTCATCGTGTTGGTGTGAAGATTGGCAACGAATTTTCTTGGCTTCATTCTGGTGATTGGCAATTCTCGGCGGAATATCTTGAGAATGCGCTAATTTCGAAGACCACTGCAAAAATCACAATTTACAAATCAGATTGAATTTACCGATTTTTGTGGTGAGTGAGTTTTTGATGTTTTTGCTCGCAAAATTAAAGTTAAAAATCTTGCTAATTACCCGCGTGAAGTTCAGCTTTTTTTGCATCAAAATTTTGCAATTAACAGCAGTTTTCATTTGGCTGATACGGTTCAATTTTTACCTTTCGAAAATGGCGAAAAGGCAATTTTACATTATCGCGGCAAGCGAGCTTTATAATTTCAGCGCAAAGGGTTTTTAAAAACTCACAGCAAACAACTTTCGAAGATTTCAATCAGCATACTGTTGGGCTCTTTGGGATCGAAAACAAACTTGGCTCTTGGGTTGACGCGAAGATGGCATTCTTTCAGGTTCAAATGTTGAACACGGACAAACCGATTCAGTGATTGGTTTTTGATTTTTCACTTGGAGTTGTTGAAAGTGCTGTTTTTCAATATACAATTTCTTCCGCAGATGGTCATGAACTTGCCCGAACAAATTTTTCAGAAAATGCGAAATTTCGGTTTTTCAAGTTTTTAACCGAAACTCAAAAAGTCTTGGCAAAAATAAAGCTTTCACCTGCCCTTCGAGGTTGCAAAAAACTCAGACCAAAAATATCAAAAAGTTTCATTCAAAAGTTTAATGTTGGTAAAATCTCATCTCGCAAAAAACAGGTGCGCCAATTACTAGCAATGATAGTGAAATGCTCAATCATGCTCGAGACGACTATTCTTATTGCTGGCCACGCGACGCTCTTTTTGCGATTTGGCCTTTAATTCGATTGGGCTATCGAGAAGAGCCACAAAAATTCTTCGAATTCTGTAAAAAAATCACTCACTTCCGGTGGCTTTTATGATGCACAAATACCTACCAAACGGCGAACTCGGCCCAGCTGGCATCCATATTCTCAGGGTGGTGATTCTCGAAATTTACCGATTCAAATTGATGAAACTGCTGGAATTTTTATTCTTGCTGGCACAATATTATAAAAAGTTTCGCGAAAATTCAATTTTGGTTGAATTTTATGATGATTTAGTCAAGCCGATAGCAGATTTTTGGTTGATTTTTGTGATGAAAACAATCTTCCAAAACCAAATTACGAACTTTGGGAGATGGATTTCCTTTCAACAACCTACTCAACTTCGGTTGTTTTTGCTGCACTTTTGCGGCCTCAAATTTGGCACAAATTACAAATCGTGCTCACGATGCTAAAAATGGCGTGAAAAAGGCTTTTCGAAATTCGAACTGCAGCTCAAAAAGAACTTTTCAACCCCGAGACTAACTATTTCTATCGCGGAATTTGGCCAGACGGCAATAAAGATTCAAAAATTGACTCTTCAAGTTTTTATGGTGCGTTTATGTTTAGTCTCTTTGATTTTAAGAATGAAAAGCTTCATTCCGCTTTCGAAACGCTCGAAAATCGCTTCGACGCTCACCAGCAAATTGGTTTACCGCGTTTTGAAAATGATGTTTTATTACCGTTTTAGTGATGATTATGAAGCGAATATTTGGCCAATTACAACACTTTGGCGGGCGGAGTTTTATATTGCGCGCGGTGATGTTTCGAAAGCAAAAGAGATCATTGATTGGGTTTTAGAACGACAAAATTCAACTGGGATTCTGCCCGAGCAAATTGATCCGCGAGATTTAAAGCATCTTTCAGTTGCACCGCTCACTTGGTCGCAAGCTGAATACGTTTCTGTACTTTTTAGATTTGATTGCTTTCATGGAAGAAAAAAAGCATAAAAAGCACTTCCATTTTGATTATGTTTATGATATAATTGTTATGATAAAACTTATTTAAGGAGGAAAATGAGAATAAAAGGCTACAAGATTTAATATCTTTAGTTTTAAGGTTGCAAAAATTATTGCAGCTTTAGCTATAATTTTTAACAATTGCAACTATTAGTGGTTATAGTGCATTTAAACATTTTTGCTGTTGCACAAAATGGTGATTTTGTTGATAACGTAAAAAACTTTTATGGAAATGGTTTCAAAGAAAGATGATAATTCTGAGAAAACTGAGTTTTTATTCGGGTGAAGATATCATTATGAATTCAAGAATAGAAGCTTCCAGCGAGGGTTCAGGAAAATCCTATCCAAATGCTTACTTTCTTTTAAAGGTTCCAAAAATATTTAAAAAAATAATCCTCGAATAACAGCAACTTCTGCCATAGTTTCAAGTCAAACTCCTGAAGATGGTGACTACTATATCTATAGAGGAAAATTATAAAGAATTGCGAGCTGGATCAATCAATTCGATAAACTACATTATTACGTTTAAGAATCCTGAAACACCTGAAATTACAAGCCAGAGATTATTCACGAGCTTTATGATGAAAAATAACAATCTTTTAAGTAAACAAAGCAAAACTCTTAATACTCTTAAATATCAACTAAGTTTTCGTGATCTATTTTTCTGTAAAAAGCTCTGCTCCAGCTGCAGTCTATACTAATAAAGAAAAACAAAAAAATTAAGTTAGTAAAAATACCGATATTGATGTTTTTACTCTTACGAGTGTTATGGTTGAGGGTAATAATACTAATATTGGAATTAAACCTATCGATTCAATTGTATATAAAAATAACTCTTGCTGAGTATATGAAACCTTCTCCGGAATCTATTCAAGATGGTTGGACTTTTGATGAAACTACAAGAGTAGCAACTATTAATCGCTCCAGGTATCAACTAAGCCAATACAACTATCCATACAAGGATCTTAAGGTAAGATATGCTGAAAACACACCAGAGTCAATTCTGAATAAAAAAACTAACCTTAAGTCTGAGGTTACTGTAAATTATAGTGATGGAACCTCTACTAACGTTCCGGCCGTTACTAAGCCATTCACGCCTACAATTCTAAACTATCCAGATAATGGTTTAATCAGTCTAAAGAAAGAATCTAGAACGAATAATTTAAGCTATCGTTATAATGGTAAAACTATAGATGGAGCATATACATCCTATGCTTTAGATATTGATAGCGTTGACAATAACACTGAAAGTAAAATAAATGAGTGGGATGTAGATGTCAATGTTTTAAACGATGGGTCTGGTAATAAACAGCCGATTAATTATATCAAAGACAAACTCAACAATGACGAGCAATATATAGATAGTGTTAGGTATAACTATTCTACTAATGGATTTAATCCCTTTAGTGATTTAGGAATTTCAAAGCTTGATGTTTATGCAATTGATGCGCATGATGTCGAGACAAAAGTTGGTGAAATGACTAAAAATAGTACAAGTTTCTCTTCCTTATGGATCAAAGGGTTTTAGATTGCAATTCCCCGAGAATACAAAGATACCTTCAGATGTTGTAGCTTTTGGATCAACAACTTACTGGAATTTCAAGGTGGTAACTAAGTTTTTTGATGTTGATAAAATTCGAAACTCACTATCTCAACAAGGGCAAGAATATGTTGTAAAAAATAGTGCGTTCATTAGTCTTGATGCTAACTCTCCAGAAAAAAAGAAGCTAAAAGGTGCTATTTTTGGAGAAAGATAGAAAAAATTAGTTACTAACAATATAGAGCAATACGGAACAACAAAACAACCTATAACTACATCTGGAGGTCAAGTAGATTTTTACGGTCAAAGAAATAGTCAATCTATTAAAAATCCTGTTTATTACCTTCTATTCTCAGATAATCTCCAGGATTGGTGATAAAGCTCAAGAATGTATAGACCAAGGTAGCTGTTCTATAATTCAGAATTATAAAAAAATACTGGTAAGCAATTATTGAAAAATTACAAATGTTGATAATCTAGATAATTACGATTTTTATAAGTATTTTGTATCAAAAACTAATTAAAGTTGTAGACACAACTACAAATGGTGAATATACTGTTGATTTTATAACTACCTGGGATCCAAACGATCAATTCCGCTACGGGAATGGTAACGATGATCTTGACTTTAGTAATGATGGAAGTACTAACTCAACAAAATATCGCCCGCTCATCAACTAAATTTATTGTTTTTCAAAAACCTGAGCAAGTTGCAATTAAAAAAATATGTTCACTAAAACATAATTCTGGTAATTTTTGAAAATAGTGTCACAAAACT